>Ga0154462_131_pt1 | contig 19717 bp, 19 predicted proteins | sample RifGroC2_FD_105655 | JGI IMG/M metagenome (GOLD analysis project Ga0154462, IMG submission 105655) | Spirochaetes bacterium GWC2_52_13
TTGGTAGACACGCTAGCTTGAGGTGCTAGTGGGCGAGAGCTTGTGCTGGTTCAAGTCCAGTCTGCCGCAACTACATAGACCCTTTCGTAGTATTAATTTACTTCGAGAGGGTTTTCTTTTTATTCGCTGTTCATACCCCTTATCAAAATGAGTCGCATCAAAAATCGCATCAATTTGTTTTGGAGGTATGGCATGAAACATGAATTCACCATCACTAAGGTTACAGGAAAGACGGGGGCTGTTTACTACTACTATTACGCATACGATGAGCACGGTAAACATATCAGGTTTGCGACCGGGCAAAATAACAAGACTCGTGCCAATCAATACTGTATGGAACTCGCGAGGCAAGGCAAATTGATACCTAAGAAGGCGACGAAATTTTCCTTCAAGGATTTTGCTCAGCCATTCTTCATTTGGCAAAAGTGCCCAATCGTAACAGAAACATTAGCCCGCGATGGTAGATACTCGAGAACATTCTGCGAGAATAACAGGAAGTGTATCGACAAGCACATAATACCGCGATTTGGTAAACTCCAGCTGAGTGCGATCACACCAGCAATGATAAACCGATGGCTCATGGACCTCCCCGTATCGGTGATCACAGAAAAGCAAAAAAAACCTCTAGCGAAGGCGACCTGCAACAAGCAGATAAACCTTTTACGACAAATACTCGATAAGGCTGTCGAACAGAACCTCATACAGGAGAATCCAGCTAGAAAGGTGAAACCATATATTATAAAGAAGAATCCATACGGAGCATACACGGTCGTTGAGATGAAGAATATATTCGCCGATCCTCAGAAGTTCAATAACGAAATTTCCTATAATGCTACACTTTTGGCGGCCACAACAGGAATGAGGTTGGGAGAAATTCGGGCATTAAGGCGAGAAGATGTTTCTCCTGAAAAAATATCCATAAGTCACAATTTCGATGTTAACTACGGCCTAAAAGGAACAAAGAGTGATAATAATCGAGAAGTGACAATCACTCCTGAATTTCCTAGTACTCTGCTGCAATCAATCTTTTCGGTTCAACTCGTTTGGCGAGGAAGGTACGTATAGCCTGCTCAAGATTCTCGGAAAGATGGTCGGTGATTTTCACCTTGTGTTTCACATCAATTTGTTTTTCAGCTTCCAATCCCAAAATTGCGGGTAGGAGTTTGCCAGCCTCAATCTGATTTTTATAACTGATGGGAACCTCAACTAAATCGCCTTGTTTGGTTACGTATTGGGAGGTCAATTCTGCATTGAACATCTTTGCAAGGCGGTTGATGATTTGTTCCGAACTGATAAGGCTTTTCTCTGCAAGCAATGCTCTAAGTCGATCTATTTCGGCACGTACTTTTGGATTGGTGTACATTTTTGCTGCTTGGGAATCAAGAGAACTTTTCTTTCCATTGCCTTTATACTCAGCGCGCAGTAAAGCTTCTGATTTCTTACCGCATTGGAGGTAAGCGTCAATAAAAGAGAGTTGATATGCTGTTAAGTTCGAAAGTTTAGTATCCATCCAATATATGTTTACGTGGTCTTTGGGTTTTCTAATTGAGGAGCAGTAATATAGGAAATTTTTGATGATAAAAGGTATTAGAAATATTACTTTTTAGAATTGTTAAATAATTAAGTTGCTAAAACCTTGACTATTATTTTAATGAACATAGAGTTAATTCGTGGAGGAATATGGATGTTTTATAATTATTATGTTAATAAGAATGCTCAGGTAAATGGGGATCATGAAGTTCACAGGGAAGATTGTGCAAAACTACCTCTAAGCGAAAATCGAATTTATTTAGGGGCACATGAGGATTGCTTTGCAGCTGTGGTAAAAGCAAGGACATATTATAGCCAAGTAGATGGATGTAAGATTTGTTGCTATTCGTGTCATACTAGCTGATAAGCATTAATGAACGCATAGTATTGAAAATTATCGAGTTTAGTATTGAGAATATTTTTAGATAGGTTATGCTATAGATAGTAGATGCGTATAATTTATAAACAAAAAAAATTTGACCAGAAACCTCAAGACATTGATGAATATTGTTCATGGATAAACCAACATAAGGATTCTCTCCCGTATTCTCGGACGAAGAATTATTATGAAGATGTGATGCAATCCATATTAACACAAATGAAAGGGAAGCCTTTCTGGACAAAGTTTTTAGAAATGAAGGAAGATTATGAGCTAGAATATAAAAGCCGTAAGGAATTTGACCTATTTTCGAAAGAAAAAGTAGAAATCGTAACTAAATCATTTGACTCAGTGGTTGATAAAACATTCCGAAAAAACGTAATTAAAAATGATAAATGGCTTCCAGATCCAGACAAATGCGAAAACGTAATACTATTACATGAGGCCTTTAAAAAATTAAACGATTGTATAAGAACGAGATTGGTAGTGAAATATTTGGACGGGGTAACCTTCGTTGTCGATAAGTTAATGAGTCTTGCAAAAGCTCATGGTATTGAGGCTAGGGTTGATTATGAAGCCAAGGAAAAGGGGTATTATGCTGCCCATGTTTATATTTATGAAATCTTTAACATCCCTCCACTTGATTATGAAGCATCAAAAGAACAAGTTAAATTTGAAATACAAATTACCACCCAGATCCAAGATACAATATATTTATTGACTCATAAGTATTATGATGCTTCTAGAAGTCAAACTATTACAAAGACAAAAACTTGGCAGTGGGACTATGAGAGCGATGAGTTTTCTGCAAATTATATGGGTCACATGCTTCATTATCTTGAAGGAATTATTATGAACGTTAGAGAAAGTTATAAATAGTAGAGGAGAATGATATGGATGATTATATAGAGTATTTGGAACGTCTTGGAATAAGAGACGAGTCTACACCAAAACGAGTTAAACAGATTCTTGATTTCTATAAAGAAATTTATTCTGGAGAAGAGCCGAAATTTCTTTTTGTTTCTGAATTTTTAAATGGTGACGGAAAAAGAGAGTACACAAGCCTAATACTTTTTTATAATGATATAATTTGTGAAGCAAAAAATTTTAGAACTGAATACAATCTTGATGCTAACCAGTTTGATCCAAGTACATGCTATTGGAATTTTAAATTAAGTAATATTCCTACCTGCGAACAATCAGAGATTAAATCAGCTTATTTAAACTTTTATTTTTCATTTAATATGTCATTAGAACTTAAGGCAACAGACGATAATTGTCAGAATTTGCTTGAGATATTTAATTACTACTGCAAGAAAAAAGAGGAGAATTAAGATTTTAGACTTGTAATCACAGACCCTCATTTCCCCTCCCTGCCAGCTTTCTTCCGGTGGCCCCCCCACGCTTTGTGACCCCTCCACCCCGTACCCAACCAATTATGCACTCTTTATGCAAATTAACCCCTGAAAATGCACAATTCATACAGTTAAATTTGTACTAAACTTATGTATTGTGTCACTTGGTTTGTATAATTATACAAATGGTTGCCTATCTGTCACGCGCACAAGGGCCTAATCGGTGGTGAATTAATCGCCTTTTGCTTGGTTTGGAAGCGAGATTGCTTGTGTTGTATGTGTAGAGCCTCATTATCATGTTTGGTGTCAGTGTTGTTGTGTTGTCTCTTGGGATAAGAGCATACCACGGTATCACCCTCGCCTTGCTTTATATCTAAAGCTTTTCGTGCTTCCCAACTCGACAGGGAAAACTTTTTTCAAGTTTATTTAGAAGGTCACATACCGGCTGCACACTCCCCGTAAGGGAGATGTGCTGTCGTATGTGACTATGTGAGAACACCTTGCAAGAAAAAAATATAAAATAGGTGAGTGACAGTTCTTGTAATCCTGTGTGTCTGCTTGGGTCAGTTGGTAGGTCAGATCTACCCAAGCACAACACAAGAGGTGCAGACCATTGTTTACTAGTTGCAATAGACCTTGCATTTCCGGCTACATCCTTACATAACCAGTGATTCGAACTTGTCGAGCAGTCCTGCGAATGCCTCCAGAGCCTTGGAGACAGGTTCAGGAGTAGACATGTCCACACCCGCCAACCGCAGCGATTCCATGGGATACCGTGAGCCACCCGACTGCAGGAACGCAAGATAGCGGTCGCGGTCCTCGTCGGTCCCGTGCATGACCTTGTTGGCCAATGCGATTGCGGCACTGATCCCGGTAGCGTATTTGTAGACATAGAAGGCCCTATAGAAATGGGGAATCCTCAAGCCTTCCATATCGCTGGCCTTCGAAAATACCACGTTGGGACCGAAATAGGTCTTCAGCAACTTACGGTAGGTGGAACGCAAGGAATCGACAGTTATAGGTTCGCCTTGTTCGACCTGGCTGTGCACCAGCATCTCATACTCGGCGAACATGGTCTGCCGGAACAACGTCGCCACGACATCGTCTATCTGTTTGCCCAGGACATAGGCAGCCATCTCCTTGCTGTCGGCATGGCGCAACAAATGGTCGGCAAGCAGTTGCTCGTTGAATGTGGAGGCAACCTCGGCCTCGAAGATCGTATAGTCGTAGGAAGGGAAGGGGTTGTTCCTCGCGCTGAAGTAGGAGTGCATCGAATGCCCTCCCTCATGCGCCAAGGTGAACACATCCCGCAGGACATCCTCCTGATAGTTCATGAGGATATAGGGGAGGCCGCTATAGATCCCCGAAGAGAACGCACCCGACCGTTTGCCCTTGTTCTCGTACTTGTCCACCCACCGGGCGGAAGTCAGTCCTTCGCGCAATGTGGCCACATAGTCGGTGCCCAAAGGAGACAGCGCGGCGCAGATCACATCGACCGCCTCTTCGTAGGAGTGGGTCACCTCGATACCCTTGACCAGTGGAACATACACATCGTAGTGCGCAAGCTTGTCCAGTCCCAGCATACGTCGTCGGATATCGTAGTAGCGGTGCAGCTGGGGCAATGCCGAATGCACAGCCGCGACCAGGTTGTCATACACCGAACCATCCACATTGTCGGGAAACAGGAACATGGACCTCGAATCGGGATACGAGCGGACCTTGGCCCTGAACAGATCCTGCTTCACACTCGCATCGTACAGGTTGGCCAAGACATTCTTGTGTCCCTCGAATACACGATAGAATTTCCGATAGGTGCGTTCACGGACCTTCCGATCCGGGTTCTGCAGCAGATATCCATACGTGCTCTGGGTCAAGGGAACCAGGCCCTCTGCAGTCCTGATGGATCCGAAATTGAAATCGACATTGGTAAGTGCCCCGAATGTCTCGTGCGCCTTGTTGGCAACCTCACCCTGCAGGGCCATGATCTTCTCTTCATCCGGTCCCAACACGTGGGGCTTGAAGCGCAGCATCTTCTCCACCATGATCCGGTAGTCGTTGAATCCAGGACGTTCCAGCCAAGAGGCGATTGTCCCGGTATCGATAGCAAGGATCTCGGGCTCGATGAAACTGGTCGCGGCGGAGAACCGTGTCATGATCCGGTTGGAGATACTTTGCCGACGTTGGTTGGCCGAATCGCTGCCATCGGCAGCGTGCAACAGGAATGCATATTGCATGACCCGTTCGGCAATCTGTCCGTTCGTAGACATCCAGGTGACCACTTCGAGCAACGACTCGGCACTATCGGCGACGTGTCCCTTGAAACGGGACGACTCTTCCAATGCCTCTTCGATACGGTTGCAATCCTGTTCCCAGGCCTTCTCATCGATATAGAGTGCGCTGAGATCCCACGTATCCTGTACGGCGACGTGTTTCCTCTCCGGTATGGTTTTCTTCGGTGTATCAGCAGACATGAAAAACCTCCTTCTGCTCGATGGTGTCCAGGATTGCCAGCATACTCCGTGCCGCAAGACCCCTATGGCTTATGGCATTCTTTTCCGTATCGGTAAGCTCTGCCATGGTCCTATCCGTTTCTCCAATCAGAAATACCGGGTCGTACCCGAATCCTCCATCGCCGAACGGCTTGTCGGCGATATAACCTTCGACCGTTTCCTGCACGACGTAGCGGCGATAGGGCGATACCACCAGCGCCATGGCACAGACAAACCGTGCGGTACGCATTTCTCGGGGAACCTGTTTCAGGTTGTCCAATAGATACCGGTTCTTTTCGGACGAGTCCAAGGTCCTTCCAAAAACATCCGTGCCGTATCGTGCGCTGAATATACCTGGGGCACCGTCCAATGCATCCACAACCAGACCGGAATCATCGGCTATCGAAGGCTTGCCGGTGAGGTTGAACAGATGGTCCGCTTTTCCGAGCGCATTTCCGATGAATGTCGGTTCGGTCTCGTCGAATGAGAATTCCAGGCCGAAATCCTTGGGCATGGAAATTTCATGGGGAATCAGCAACGATGCCATTTCAAGGCGCTTATGGGTATTCTGGGATGCGAATAGGAGTATCATAGTAGGAACATAGCTGATTTACCCGGAACCGTCCATAATCCCATCGAGGAAATTGCGTATTGTGGACAACCCCGAATCGACAGTGCCTTTGGGAATCCCGCTCAATAGGGCAAGCTGGCGGTGGGTAATGGAATTCGGTCGGTCCTGTACTTCCTTGCATCGTTGCTTGAAATAGTATTCCTCATATGCAAGACTCCTGCGCACCGGTTCAAGGAAGAGTGGATCGGCATTGAACGATTCCATCATCTCCAGTTCCCGCTGGTAGAACATCTTTCGACAGAAATGCATATTCCGAATACCGGCAAGATGACGGGTCCTCTCGCGTTTGTCTATGGAACATTCATGGGTTCTCGATATGAGACTGGCCAATTCCTGTTCACCCATCCCGAGATATTCGGCCAAGAAGGCAATGTGCTGGGCACTGAGGGCATCGCAACTGAGTAGAATCAAAAGGATGAACCGGCGACGGAAAATCTTGCTATGCCTGATCTTTTTACGTACCAGTTCGCTGGCTTTCGTTTCGGTCGACCAATTCAAATCGGGGTTTCTTTCAACTCTTGTCGCTTCCATTACCTCATAGGGAAAGGGAAAATCGGAAGCGAGACAATCCTCGATATCGTTGATGGGGGTGAACTCATACCAGATTTTGCGCTCGTTGCGTTTCTTTCGCTTGAGGAAACATTTGGTCTGCAGGTATGCGATCTTCCGTAGATAGAGATCGAACGAGATCCTTTCGTATCGGAATGTCCGGATCATGGTGGGGATGCGCGGAGCGACATAGATAAGCAGCTCGGATGCATCCTCTTCCTTCAACATTCGGATTTTTACCGGATAGGTATAAAAGAAAATATGACACGTGTTGACAAGTGATCGAAAAAGCTTATCCCTCCCATCTCGGTCCCGTTTGTCCTTGGACTTGAGCAACTGCTGATATAACAAAACTTTGCGAGTCAAATCCGTGCTCATGGCCGTACCTCCTTCCTCTAGTAGGACAACCTGCACGCACTAAGTATGCCAAGCGACAATTCCATTACATGGCAATGTTTTTTCAGGAAAGGATTTGAATATTAGTCGAGGATGCTTCTCAATGTTTCGATCAGTTTTGACTTCAGGTCGGCAAGCGTGCCCTTGACTGTAGCACCCGCGGCTTTGCGGTGTCCGCCACCACCCAGGCTGGCACTGATGGCACCTACATCCAAGGATGATGCATGGGAAGCCCTGAAACCGATTTCCCACAGGTCCTCGCCGGTTATCTTGAAATAGAGCACGGCTTCGACATCATCGACACTAAGCAAATGGGCATACAACGCATCGGAAGGGCGATCCTTCGATGAGAATTCATCCAAATCGGATGGCTCTTCAATCACGCACATGATCCTGCCTTCAAGCAAAGGTTCTGCCCGTTGCAGCAGTCTTCCCAAGAATCGTTGGGAAGCGAAGGTGTTTCCACCCTCCATGCGACTATAGATGTCGTTGGGTGAAACGCCCAATTCGACCAATTCCCCCATGAGTTGGAAAGTTTCCCCCCGATAGGGGCCGATGAATTTCAAGAATCCCGTGTCGGTGGCGAGTCCAAAGAAGATGTGGTCTGCGATTTCGTACGTCATCTCGACATCGAGGGCCTTGTACAATTGCATGACGCACAGCGAGGTGGAGAATGATTTGGGAACGATATACGTCAGGTCCCCGAACTTGGACCCGGAGGCATGGTGATCGATCGTGAGTAGGGTCAGACCTTTGATCTCGTCACCAAGATACCCTATCCGATCCAATGTGGAGCAATCGACCATGACCACGAGCGGATTCCGGTCGTACAACTGCTTGTCCACATGGGGTGCGAACAAAGGTTCGTATTTCTTGATCTCCTTGCGGGAGAAGGGCCCTGCATTGACCAGGTGCACTTCCACGCCCAACCGCTGCAACAATTTCTGCGTGGCAATCTGGGAGTGGATGCAATCACCGTCGGGGCCGACATGGCCGACCACAACGGCTAGGGAACAGCTACGGATCTCGTCGATGATCTTTGGCGATACATCGGGGTAGGTAAACATTGCCGATTCTCCGTTACGCCGTTTCTGCCGAATCGATTTCCAGCTCGGGGAGTTTTGCCTTTTCAACCGTATCCCGATTTACTGTGACACGCCTGATCCCCTTGCGGGATGGAATATCATACATGACCTCGATCATGATGTTCTCGACAATCGATCGGAGGCCTCGGGCACCGGTCTTCTGTGCAATGGATTTCTCCGCAATCGCTTCGATCGCATCGGGTTTGAAGACCAGGTCGACGTCATCCAACTTGAACGAGGCGGTATATTGCCTGATTATGGAATTCTTCGGTTCGGTAATGATCCTCATCAGGTCTTCCTTGTCCAGGTTGTCCAGGGCGACATGGATCGGAAGACGGCCGATGAACTCGGGAATCAAACCGAATTTGATCAGGTCGTCGGGATGCAGTTGCTTGAACAACTTGGCCGTGTCCTTCTCTTGTCCGCCGATTATCGTGGCACCGAAACCCATCTGGTGTGCGGAAACACGCTTTTCGATCACCTTGTCCAGACCGACAAATGCTCCGCCGCATATGAACAGGATGTTGCGTGTGTTGATCTTGAGCATCTCCTGGTTCGGATGCTTGCGTCCTCCCTGGGGTGGAACGCTGGCATCTGTTCCCTCGATGATCTTCAACAGTGCCTGTTGGACACCTTCTCCGGAAACGTCACGTGTAATGGAGACGTTCTCGCCCTTCTTGGCAATCTTGTCGATCTCATCGACAAAGACAATACCATGTTCGGCAGCCGAAATATCGTCATTCGCATTCTGGATCAATTTGAGCAGGATGTTCTCGACATCCTCACCGACATACCCGGCTTCTGTAAGGGTAGTGGCATCGGCGATCGCAAATGGAACCTGGAGTTTTTTCGCCAGGGTTTTCGCAAGCAATGTCTTTCCCGTGCCGGTCGGACCGATCATGAGGATGTTGGACTTGTCCATCTCAAGACCTTCGGCCTTGAACTTCTCCTGGAACTTCACCCGTTTGTAGTGGTTGTACACGGCAACAGACAACACTTTCTTCGCATCGTCCTGACCGATCACATATTCATCGAGATAATCATGTATTTCTTTCGGGGTTGGGATTACCCCCAACAGTTCGTCTGGTACCGCACTGGGACTGGGGTCTGCCTTGAGAATGTCATTGCAGGTGTGGATACAATCCTCACATATCGCTACCCCAGGGCCATCTATCAGTCGTTTCACTTCTTTGGAACTTCGTCCGCAGAAAGAACAGACTTTGCTATTGCGTGCCATGTTAACTCCTCTTCATGATATGGTCGGCCAGCCCGTATGAGACAGCCTCGTCGGCAGTGAAGAAGAAGTCCCTCTCCAAATCCGCGGCTATCGTCTCATAGCTTTTCCCCGTGTGTCTTGAGAAGTACTCGATACTCATCTTCTTGATTCTGAGCAATTCACGGGCATGTATCGCGATATCGGAGACTTGTCCGTTCACGCCGCCCCAAGGCTGGTGGATCATGACCCGGGCGGACGGCAGGATATACCGCTTTCCGGCAGTACCCGCGGCGAGCAGCAAGGCTCCCATGGAGGCCGCCTGACCGAGACATATGGTTTGGACATCGCTCTTGATATATTGGATGGTATCGTAGATTGCCAGGCCGGCGGTCACACTGCCACCCGGGCTGTTGATGTACAAGCTGATATCCTTGGTCGGATCCTCGGATTCCAAGAACAACAACTGTGCAACCACCACATTGGCGATGGTTGCGTTGATCTCTTCTCCGAGAATGATAATGCGGTCCCGCAAGAGCCGTGAGAAAATATCGAATGAACGTTCACCCACGCCCGAGTGTTCTATGACAACCGGAACGAGAGATGATTTTGGTTCAGTCCTTTGATCAAGCATGTGTCCCCCATCGAATCCTTTTGGAATCAGTGTTGATGACCGGCCATGAAATCTTCGTACGATACAGCCGTTCCTTCCGTGATGGTATTGTTCCCGAGCAAGTACTCGCCGGCCTTCTTGGTCTTCATATCGTCTTCGATCATGGTGCGGTAGTATTCCTTGGTCTCTTCATCGGTAATGTCCTTGAGCTGTGCTTCGACTTCGGCATCCAACTCTGCGGCATCCACGGTGAAGTTCTCCTTCTCCTTGATCTTTTCCATGACCAGCTGGATCCGGATGTTCTTGCCTGCGGATTCCCTCCACGATGCGGTGAAATCCTCTTTGGTCTGTCCCTGGAATTCCAGGAACTTCAAGATTTGTGCTTCGGGCATACCGGATTGCGACACAAACCGCCTCCACGAGGAATCGACTTCAATATCGATCATCGATTGGGGAACTGCGATCGTCACATCTTCGAGCATCTTGTCAAGCAGGACGCTCAACCTAGTCTCCTTGAGGTGGCTTTCGAGGCTGGCTGCGAGTTTTGCCTTGGTGGATGAGACGAGGTCGGCGACAGTCTTGTACTCTTCGCTGACATCCTGGGCAAACTCGTCGTCAAGTTCGGGAACTTCACGAACCTTGATCTGCTTGACTTCCAACTTCAGCGAAACGGTCTTGCCGGCATATTCGGAGTATTCGTAATCTTCCGGGAAAGACTTTTCCACGGTCTTCGAGTCGCCCTTGGCCATGCCGACAACTTCGTCGTCGAGCTTGTAGAAGTTCGTGCCGCTTCCAACGGTGAACACAAAATCCTTGCGTTCGGTACCGGCGACATCATTTCCGTCGGAGTCGAGCTCGACATAATCCAACGTGACAATGTCTCCATTCTCGACGCTCTTGTCCTTCTCGACCACAAGAGCGTTCTGGTCGCGGAGCTTGTCGATTTCCTTGGTTACGGTTTCATCGGAAATCTCGACTTTGGGCACTTCAACAGAAAGTCCGGTATAGGCGGGGAGGTCGAACAACGGCATGATATCGTAGGTGACGGCAAACTGCAGGTCCTTCTCGATATCGGTCGAGATGTTTTCCTCGTCGACCAGACTGGGAGAACTGTAGGGCAACGGCTTGTACTTGTCCTCGACCTGCTTCAAGGCTTCCTGGACAGCCTCGTCAATAAGGGTATAGACACTTTCTTCCCGTATGCCTGTTCCAAACTTCTGCTCCAAAACCGATGCGGGAGCCTTTCCCTTGCGGAATCCAGGCAACTGGAGTGTACTTACGTATTTCTGCAACACCTTGGTGTACGATTTGGCAATAGCCTCTTGCTTGACCGTAATGGCCAGCTCTACTACTGAGTTCTCAAGTTCTTTGACTTTCTGTTCAGCGATCATCCTATTTCCTCTTTCTCTTGGTTTATCTATAGTAAGCATGCCAAAGCTCCTCGGCAAGGGCCATGCGGTTTAACCGAAACAATCATAACAAATACCGAATAAAAAAGCGACCCGGGTTTCCGGGTCGCTCAAGAGAGCGAGAGACGGGACTTGAACCCGCGACATCCACCTTGGCAAGGTGGAGCTCTACCACTGAGCTACTCTCGCAAACATTCGTTGCATCTTACTGACTTACGCCCCCAAGGTCAAGTGCGAGAGGAGGGATTTGAACCCTCACACCTACGGTACTAGATCCTAAGTCTAGCGTGTCTGCCAATTCCACCACTCTCGCAGTGGTCTCCATCCGTTTGACCGGATGATAATGCATGTTATGAGCCGCAAAGGGATCGAACCTTTGACCCGCAGATTAAGAGTCTGCTGCTCTACCAGCTGAGCTAGCGGCCCAAATACTTGTAAAAAAACCAATTTGCGTCCGGCAGGATTCGAACCTGCGACCTACGGATTCGAAGTCCGGAACTCTATCCAGCTGAGCTACGAACGCATCACTACCACGTATGCACAGCAATGCTATACAAGGGTGGATGACGGGGCTCGAACCCGCAACAACCAGATCCACAATCTGGTGCTCTACCATTGAACTACATCCACCAAGATGTCTTTGCAGTCCGGTTCCACCAGCGCAAATCAACGTACGATAATCTGTCCGATTCATGCTTTTTTGTCAATAGCAATACGAAGAAGTTACTGAAAAAAAGCAAAACCGCAGGAAACTTCCAGGCCACTAATCGGCTGCGGGTGTACAGGAAATCACCATGACCACCTGTCTCCATGCCACAAACCGGTTTGCGCATGTAGCGGCCAAATGGGACCCTATCCCGTCCCGGTCGACAACGGTTCCGAGTTGTCGCCATGCGGGAACATAGCTTTTATCGAGCCATCGGTCAAGCCCCTCTGTGGTAACAAATCGGTTCTCCATTCCCGTCAGCTTGTGCGACTGCACCGAAAATCCCGAGGAACGGAACATCCCCATCAGGTCGGATTCGTTCCAGGAGGACATGGGATTTCCCCCAGGACCATATATATGCGACTCGGCTGTTTCCAGAAGGACCCGGATCACGGGATCGACGGCGAATTCCGACAGTCGGGAACCCGCGGAGGGGATGGTCTCGGCCGTTGCGAGTACCCCTTGTGCACCGAGCCTACCTCGGATGGATTGCACAAGTGGTGTGCTTTCCGAGAGTCTGGTAGCGATATTGCGACCGAGGACCAACTCGAACGTCAAGCCGGTTTCCAGGGAATCCAGCAGCTCGGTCGCCTGACCCAAGAGGATCTTGGGCTGCTCGAGCTCGTCGAGCGTCTTGGCGTAATGGAGCATGTGCTGGTAGTGTTCCTCTTCCGGAGTCATCGCCACCACAAGACCTTCAGGGGCCCGCCTGAACGCCTCCCAGACGAACATGCCATGACCCGCATTCAACACCAGTATCCTATGGTGCCGCTGTATCTGCAACTCTCCGAACAGGGCGATCCTGATGCGTTCCAGGAACGTCCCCCGCTCTCCGGTGGTCCGTTGGGCCCACCGTTCCCGTTGGGTGTCGTTGGGAGAATAGGTGAGATTGCCCACATAGGCGTCCGGAACCACAGCTTCCAGCTGGGATTCCCGCTTGCGCAGGACCTCCTCGCGGACCTTCTCCTCGTAACCCATATGGGAAGGGTGGTAGAACACCTTGCCCTGAAGCTCTCCCGGCAAGTATTGCTGCGGCACCCAATGGTTGTGGTATGCATGCGGATACAGGTACCCCTCGCCATGGCCGAACCCCTTCTTGTCGCGGCTACCGTCCTTCAAATGGTTCGGAACCTCGGCATTCTGTTCATCCTCGACCGATTTCAGGGCATCGAAGAAACCCAACGCGGTATTCGATTTTGGAGCAGTGGAGAGATACAAGGCGGCGTGTGTCAGGTGGTATCTCCCCTCGGGAAGTCCGATGCGCTCGAATGCCGCGGCATCGGCCTCCACCACCATGATCGCATAGGGGTCGGCCATACCGACATCCTCGCACGCACTGATCATCATCCTGCGGAAGATGAATTTGGGATCCTCGCCCGCGGCAACCATCCTCGCCATCCAATACAGTGCGGCATCGGGATCGCTTCCCCGTATCGATTTGATGAAGGCGCTGATGATATCGAAATGGTAATCGCCCTCCTTGTCGTACAGGACCACTTTCCGTTGGATGCTCTCTTCGGCGGCTTCCTTGGATATTATGATGACCGAACCTTCATCCGGAGGGAATTTCTCGCCGCTGGTCTCCACCGCCAGTTCCAATGCGTTGAGGAGCGATCTGGCATCACCATTTGCGATATCGACCAGATGGTCCAATGCACCCTTCTCGAATTCGACGTGCCATTTCCCATAGCCCCGTTCGGAATCGGCCATGGCCTGCATCGCTATCGCCATCAGTTCCTTCGATCCCAACGGAACCAGTTGGAATATGCGTGAACGGGAGACAAGCGCCGAGTTGACCTCGAAATAGGGATTCTCGGTGGTCGCTCCAACCAGGATGAACGTTCCGTTCTCGACCCAGGGGAGCAACGCATCCTGCTGGCTCTTGTTCCAGCGGTGCACCTCGTCCACAAAAAGGATGGTCCGCTTCCCGTAATGGGTGAGCCGGCTCTTGGCCTCATCTATTTCGTAACGCAATTCCTTTACCCCTGAAAGGACGGCATTCAGGGTGCTGAAATGGCTGCGGGTGGTGTTTGCGATCACGCGGGCGAGGGTGGTCTTGCCTGTTCCCGGAGGTCCGTACAATATGATGGAGGAAAGCTGGTCCGCTTGGATCGCCCGGCGAAGCAGCCGGCCCTTTCCGACAATATGGTCCTGTCCCACATATTCGTCGAGCGTCCTGGGACGCATACGATAGGCCAAGGGCTGATGTGCATTGCCTGTGTTCTGTTCAAAGAGGTTCATGGCGCGATTATACTCCACGTATGTCGACGATACAACCGAGATTCAGGACCGGATCGGGTCGGTGCCGACCCGTCAACGTCCGGCATAGATGGTGATCAACGGGTTGTCGTATGCGGGGGCCATGGTCCTCACCAACGCTTCCTGGGAGGTCATGACCGATAGCAGTGCCCTGAGCATCGACACCAGCACCGTGCGAATTGGATCCGCGTCCAACAATACCCATTCGAGGTCGGGATCCCCGGCATGCAGGAGATTTTGCGACTTGGCATAGGTGTTGTAGGTCCTGACCATGGTATCCCATGCCAGCACTGCCTGCGAACCTTGCTCCCCGGTCAGCCTGGATTCGATCCACTTCTCCAAATCCCCCGATACTGTGGTGGCAAAATACCGTGTGACCGCATCGTTTTGTCCTTCGATGAGCCGGAACGGGTCGGCGATCTCCAAATCGGGAAAGACTTCGTCCTGCAAGTACTGGGGAATATCCCTGGCGATGGACGCGACAGCGCTGTTCATACCAGTCAGGTAATTGTCCATAAGCCGACGGATTCCCGGTATTGTTTCCATGGAGGGAAGTATTTCGGCTGCCTGGGGAGGTACAAGTTCGGCGAAGGAGCCGTTCCACGTACCGTTCTGCTGGAAATTGTCGGCTGCGGCTTTCGTCGTAACTTCCATCATCTCCACAACGGCCAGCCGTGCGAAAACTATCTCTTCAGGGGTCCTGACGACAATTTCCTGGGTCCGGCAACCCGAGATCATGAGGATCGCCAGACCGGCAATGATCAGGTACCTGAGCTTTCGGGCAGTCGGACTTGGAATCGGTGATTTCATGACTGGAAATATACCACGTGCATCAGCTTGTGGAAACACATTGCGCGTGATAAAGTAATCCGCCATGTCCCCGAAACACCTTGAAGACCTTACAACAGGTTCTGTGAATGCCCAAATTCTCAGGCTCTCCTTCCCCACGATGATCGGGATGCTTCTGCAGGCGGTCTACGATCTGGTGGATATGTTGTGGATCGGGTTCATCAACCCCTCGGCAATTGCCGCGGCCACCTTGTTCAACACCTTTTTCTGGATGGTCGAGGTGCTCAACGAGATTGTCGGAACCAGTAGCGTTTCCTTGATCTCCCAGAGTTATGGGGCCAATGACACGAAACGGACGCAGAAGATCGTCGAGCAGGTTCTCGGTTTCAAATTCGTGCTGGCCGTAATCGGTGCCTTGGTACTCGGTGCCAGCCTGAAGACACTCTTCCAGATATTCACTTCCGACCAGTCGGTCATAGCGTATGGCATGGAATACGGATTGATCCGGGTATTTTTCCTCCCATTCTTCTTCTCCTCCTACAGTGTTAACACAATTTTCCGCTGTACGGGTGATGGAAAGACGCCGATGAAACTTATGGTGGGAGCCTCGTTGCTCAACATGGTAGCCGACCCGCTGCTCATGTTCGAAACGATTCCCGGGACTTCCTTGCGGGGTTTGGGGTGGGGGATGCGTGGAGCGGCGATCGCTACGGTCGGTTCCATAACCCTTGCCTTTACTGTCGGCATGGTCCTGCTGGTTGCCGGGAAGGCAGCCGTACGGGTGAACCTAAGGAACCTGTTCCGTCTGGACAAGGAAATCGCAAGGAAACTCTTTTCCATCGGATTGCCCTCCGGTCTGAACCTGTTGTTGAGAAACCTGTCGATCGCCATGTTCCTTCGGATGGTGGCGTTGTATGGAACCCAGTCGATTGCTATTGCCGGTATCGTCTTCCGTGTCTACTCGTTCGGGATGATGCCCGGGTGGGGGCTCATGATGGGTAGTGGGATCATAATCGGACAGAACCTTGGTGCGGGGAAGCCTGATCGCGCCCTACGCGCGGTACGGCTGTCAACGGTGGACTGCATACTGTTTGTCGGACTGCTCGCCCTTCCGGTCATATTGTTTCCTGGCCAAATCCTCTCGATATTCATGGGTGGCCAGACAGTCGGACCGGAAGGGGTGCTGATCATGCGGATAATCGGACCGGCACTGCTGATAGGGGCGGCGATGAGTGGCATGGGAGCTGCATTCACCGGTTCGGGAAGGAACCAACCCCTCTTGATAGCCAGCATCGTCGGGCAGTGGGGTGTCATGATACCGTTCGCGTTGATCGCGACACTGGTCATGAAGGGGCCCATTCTCTGGTTGTGGCTTGCGATCCTTTTCGGCGATGTCGGCGAATTGGTTACCAGGTATGTCTTGTACAGGAAATCCAATTGGTTGAATCATCGCGTTTGAGTTGACGTTCTGACCGAAACATGTGAAATTAGTGACAGTACGAATTTGGAGGTGTTCTCATGACCGAACAACGCGCCCAGATGCTCTCACAGGTGAAAAGCCGTGAACGGAGCATTTTGAAGAATGTATACCTTTGGATGACTGCCGGTCTCGCCCTGACGGGTGTGGTTTCGTATCTCGTGGCGACAAACGAGTCGCTCATGAGGATGTTCCTTGGTAGTACTGTCAGTTTCCTGTTCATTGTGATCGCGCAATTCGCGGTGGTGTTCTTTCTCATGGCCCGATTGGACAAGATGACCTCGACAACCGCGATAGCATCGTTCGGGGCCTATTCGATTCTGACTGGAATAACCCTTTCGGTCATTTTCTACGCATACAGCGGACTGGTGATCTCGCGGGCTTTCTTCACCACCGCAGCCGCATTCGGGGGCATGAGCTTCTACGGCATGACGACGAAGCGGGACCTGGATGGTATCGGGCATTATCTTGTCATGGGGTTGTGGGGAATCATCATAGCCTCGCTGATCAACATGTTCCTCGGGAGCGCCAACGTTTACTATATCATTTCCATAATCGGCGTGCTGGTATTCCTGGGCTTGACCGCTTGGGATACGCAGAAGATCCGACGCATGAACGACGCGTATGCCGGTAACATGGATGAGGAGACCTACATCAAGCTGTCGATTATCGGTGCGTTGATGCTGTATCTCGATTTCATAAACATATTTCTCTTTATGCTCAGGATCTTTGGACGAAACAACCGCTAACGGAGGACTCGCATGGCAGACGCCCTTGAAGTATTGATGACACGACGTTCGGTCAGGAATTTTCTTGCCGACCAGGTGGGTGACGAGGAGATCCGAAAAATCGTCGATGCCGGTTTGCATGCCGCGACTGCAATGAACCGCCAGAGCTGGTATCTTACTGTTGTCCAGGACAAGGAGTTGCTCGATGCCCTTTCAGGTGCGGTCGGAGCTGTCCTGGTGGATTCCGGCGTCCCCTCCTTGATCGAGCGGGCACGAAGCAGTGGTTTCAGCAGTTTCCACCATGCACCGACGGTAATCTTCGTTGCCGGTGACGGCAGCCACTATTCGTCGGCGGATTGTGCGAACGCCAGCCAGAACATGTGTCTTGCGGCAACAGCACTCGGTTTGGGCTCCTGTTATATCGGATCGTTCGTCCAGGCCTTCGAGCATCCCTCCGGAAAGAAACTGTTGGAGAGGTTTTCCCTTCCCGCAGGATACAAGCCGATATTCGCCATTGCCCTCGGGTATCCGGCACAGGCTGATACAGCGGCCAAGACCAGGGATTGGAAGGTCTCCTATATTCGATAATCCACTAAGACCGCCATTGTAACCATGTATGCGCCCATCGGAAAGATGGGCGTTTTGTTGTATGGATGTGGCCTCAGAATCCCAGATACGAGACGGCCCCTGCCGTCAATGCCGAGCGTAATCCGGAAAATCCATCGGAAGCCGATTCGATGAAGCAACGCCTTCTTCCAATGTGCTCTATGTAGTGGGCGTCCGATCCTTGTGTGACCGTATAGCCATGTGTCTCCACTGTGGGCGGCATGGCGATGGATTCGACAGCCGAGTAGGGTAGTTCGGGGAGAAAGCCGAGGTTGGCCGTGACACTGTTGGCCGGCCGGTCGATATGGGCGGGAATCGCCAGTCCGCCAAACTCCAATGTCTGTTCGATCAGAGCGTCGAAGGTGATATCCGCCGGCCCGTAGAGGAACAGGTCGGCTTCTTCGATTATGGTGCCCCGCACATCGCAGACAAACTGGTTGCCGAACAACCGTGCCGAATTGTGGACACGGGGAAGGATGGATTCGATCCATTGCCCGAATTCTAGCGCCTCCCGTACTGTCTCGAACAAGGTCAGCACATGGATTTCCTCGAGTGTGGTGACCTCCAATCCGAAAATACCCGTTATGCCGACAATCTCGCAAGCCTCGGCGAACGCCGGAAGGTTCCTTCCGCTGTTGTGGTCGGTCAACGCAAGCATATCGATCCCCTTGTCCGCCGCTTCCATGGCCAATACCGCGGGGAGCAAGGAATCGCTCCCGCAGGGAGAAAGGCAGGAGTGGTTGTGCAGATCGATGCAGTACCGCATGTATCAGGAAATTCCCAGGGCGGCGGCGATGCGATGGGAGGTGGTGAATTGGTTTTCCGCCGTTCCCAAAAGGGCGACTGTCTCCTGTTCGGCCGCAACCACCATGTCGGGCGACGGCATCCTGCCATTGCATAGGACAATCGCCTTGATGCCGATCAACGATGCGACAGCAATGGTATTCCTATGGGCCTGAATGGTGATCAGCACACTATCCTCTGCCGCATTGCCCATGACGTCGGAAAGAAGATCCGAGGTGTATCCGTCCGTAACTTGGGCCACGGGATCGGGTAGGGCGAATACCGTGTATTCCAGCTTGGTCGACAGTTCCTTAACGTTCATCATTCGTTTCGTTCTCCTTGGTTGGATCTTTGGTGGTTTTTGGTTTCATCTCATTGTCGCTGAACCGTATGGTGGAAACGACAGTCGTTCCCGAAGGACTGGAGGTGATGGAGAAGTCGTCGGAGACCGACCGGACATTGGGCAAGCCCATACCGGCTCCGAAGCCGAGGGAGCGTATCCATTCGTTTGCCGTGGAAAAGCCCTCTTCCATGGCCTTGTCGATATCGGGAATCCCCGGCCCGCTGTCCTCGCTGGTGATCACCACTTCGTGTGGTCCATATTCGGCCGTGATCCTCCCCCCATTGGAATGCACGACTATGTTCATTTCCAGTTCGTAGGATGCTATGGCCGCCCGGCGGATGGTCCTGGGGAACACATTGCTCTGCTTCAGTTTCTTC
>Ga0154462_114_pt5 | contig 19365 bp, 23 predicted proteins | sample RifGroC2_FD_105655 | JGI IMG/M metagenome (GOLD analysis project Ga0154462, IMG submission 105655) | Spirochaetes bacterium GWC2_52_13
GAGAACGCGATTGGTTCCGGTATACTCGCTCATCTTTATTTCCTTGTCAGCAAATATACTAATTCCTTCGAAGGGGGGCAAATCATGTGATTCCGCAAGAAGCTGCTGTATTATGGTCGTATCCGGGTGTTGGAAGTCCTGATGGGACATTCTCCCATCAGGGTTGACTATCTCCCAAAATAGAGTATTCTGTGGGAGAAAAGCAAGACGGGTGGGAGAAAGATACGCCAGTTCGATTGCACGAGGGAACAAGATCATGGAAAATTTCGTAGTATCAAACGATGGTGTGAATATCCACTACAGCGTCAGCGGAAATGGGAGACTTGCACTGGTCTTTATCCACGGTTGGTTGGGTAATGAACATTGGTGGGATGAGCAGAAAAAGTATTTCAGCAAACAGCACACAGTTGTTTGTCTAGAACTTGCTGGACATGGAAAATCAGGGAAAAACAGGGTCGACTGGACAAGTAGTCGGTATGCTGAGGATATTCTTGCGGTTCTTGATATCGTGGATGCGGACGGATTCATCTTGATTGGACATTCCATGTCTGGCGCTTTTGCCCTTGAAGCAGCCTCTTGTTCCAACAGAACCAGAGCAGTTGTACTGGTCGACACCTTGAAGAACATGGATCAGTTGATGGACCTCGATCAGGCTGAGAAGGTGCTTCTGGTCAACTATAGGGAAGATTTCAAGAACGCGGTTGAAAACATGTTGCCAAAGTTCCTTTTCTCCAGTTCAACACCCCCAGTGATCAAAGAAAGGCTTCAGAAGGAATTTCTACAGAACGATTCCGAGTTGGCAATCCGGGTGATTGAGCCCTTATACAAGATGGACATCAAGAACATTGCCAGAAGAGTTCGAATCCCTGTCAGATCCATCAATTGCAGTTATTCTCCGACCAATAGGGAAAGCAATGAAAAGTACTTCCAAGATTACAGCTTTATGGAAATCGACAATTCGGGACATTATCCGATGCTGGAGAGACCCGATATATTCAATTCAAGTCTAGAGAGGATATTACAGAGTTTTATAAGTGTCTTTGCCCCAAAGGTTCAATGATTGAAAGATGGTGGTACATAATGTTGCAATGTGTGAGAACCAGTGTAAATTTTTCGTGAAAAAGTGATCATTGACGTTAACACAAAACATCCGTGGAACTTAGGTACATGTAAACAATTAAAAAAATTGAAGGAAAAAAAGCCATGTCAAAAGGTATGGAAATAATCGATGTAGGTGGGGTGAACTGTTATTTGATCGAAGTAGATGATGGCTTTGTGCTTATAGATACCGGATTTTCCACAAAACGTATGTTTCTTGATGAAGTACTGAAAAAAGCACTCAATAAGCCCGGAGAAGTACCTAAAAAGTTAAAGCTTGTTATTTTAACTCATGGCGATTCAGATCATGCTGGAAATTGCAAGTTTCTTATAGAAAATTACGGTGCGAAAATCGCAATGCACTTTGAGGATTCTAAGATGGTTGAGAATGGTGATATGTCGTGGAATCGGAAATCAAAACCTGATAAAATCTCTTTTACTTTCAGATTAGTCACTCTTGCTTTCGATAAGAATAGTGTTTTTGACACGTTTAAGCCTGACATGTACTTGCAGGAAGGACAAAATCTCTCTGAGTTTGGTTTATCGGCAAAAGTAATTCATCTTCCGGGGCACTCAAAGGGATCCATTGGTGTACTGACAAACGAAGGCGATTTATTTTGCGGTGACTTGATGTACAATTTCGCGGGTTTCAATTATATCGATAATTTAGAAGACTTCAACAAAAGCATACATAAACTGAAAAAGTTGGATATCAATATCCTTTACCCTGGTCATGGGAAACCATTTTCTATAAGTACTTTTAATAAGAAAGTTAACAAGAGATAAGTCGAGAATTATTGACAACAAACAAAAGTTGTTACGGAAGATTTCAAGAGTTTGTTTTATACCGATATCGGAGTTCCTACCTGATACCGTGAGACGTTCGGCATCTATCTTGCGATAAGCCACTGTAACAAGTTTTTCTGCTGGATGCCTTCATGGTTGCTGCCTGCACCTATCTCGTCCAAGGTCAGCAGCACTTTGGGATGATTGTCCTGTATCGCTTGGAGCGGTGCCAGCTCGCGTTCGAGGGTGTTGCCATCAAGGACCGAAGCAGATACCTGGAAATAGGAGCGCCCCTCCTGCGAAGTTGCCACAAAATCGACCTCCTTCTCCGCCAGCTTGCCGATGGAAACCTGGTATCCACGTCTGACGAGTTCAAGGTATACAATGTTCTCGATCTGATGTCCGATATCCGATTCTGAATTCGCCAGGAGATGGTTCCGTAGTCCCAAATCGACTATATAGTACTTGCCCAATGTCTTGAGGAAGTTCTTGCCCTTGATATCGTACCGGTCGACCTTGTAGAAGATGTAACTGTACAGTAGTGCCTGAAGATATGCATCCACCGTATTGACCGATATCTTCCTTCCGCTTGAGATAATGGTGTCACAGATTTTCTTTGCCGAGATGGGACTTCCTATACTGCTTCCCAGGAATTTGATGATACGCTCAAGTAGGGTGATATCGGTGATAGCCTTGCGTTGTGCCACATCCTTGATCAGTATCGTGGTGTAGATTCCCTCGATATAGGTCCTGATTATCGAAGCCTGTTGCTCCAGCCTCGGTACATAGGGAAAGGCCCCATGTTTCAAGTACCGGTTGAATGAAGAGTTGAGATTGTCAATTCCATCATGGGTGAAATCAAGGTATTCGCTAAAGGAGAGGGGAAGCATTTGGATTTCTACATATCTGCCGGAAAGCAATGTAGCCAATTCTCCTGAGAGCATGTAGGCATTCGACCCTGTGATGTACAGATCGACGTTGTCCTTGAGGAAGAGACTATCGACGGCCTTCTCGAAACCTTCGCATTGCTGGATTTCATCGATGAAGACGTAGGTATTGACGTCAGTCTGCAATAATTCCTTGATGTGGCGGTACAATGCGTGATAATCGAGAAGATGTTCATACTCGATATTTTCAAGGTTGATCGATATTATCTGCCTGTCTTGCACCCCCTGTTCCTTGAGGTGTCTGATGAACAGCGAGAATAACGTCGATTTTCCACAGCGTCTGACGCCGGTGATCACCTTGATGAGGCGCTTCTCACGCCAGGCGATCAATTGCTGTAGGTATTCTTTTCTCGGTATCAGCAATTGTTCTTGAGTATCCATAGGGAGAGTATACCACGAGATTGCAAATAGTAAATAGTTTTATCTCTATAGAGAAAAAACTTGTTACTATTCCATACTTTTTTCTGTGTATCTGAGATTTGACCCGTCGCCAAACTTAGGTTCGGCCAAGGGAAAGGGAAGATTTAGTACGCGTGCTCCAATTTCTTACTGAATGAGCATTGGAACTCCTTTCTGGCACCATGTTTCCACATAACCCATCACAGACAGCCTGGAAGTCCTCCCACTAGGGTTGACTATCTCCCAAAAAAGAGTATTCTGTGGGAGAAAAGCAATAGAGGTGGGAGAAAGATGCACCAATTCGATTACATCAGGTTGAGGGAAAGCTCTTGGGACGGCGAGATACTTTCGTTTGTCGCTCAAATTCGCGAACACAAGGGCAAACAGGAGCTGTACCTCAGGCAGAAACCGGTGGAACTGGAGCGGTTGATCGAGGTGGCGAAGATACAGAGCACCGACAGTTCCAACAGGATTGAAGGCATCGGAACCTCGAACGCACGGATGCGTCAGTTGGTGGAAGAGAGAACTACACCCCGAAACCGCGATGAACAAGAAATTGTCGGTTATCGGGATGTCCTGAATACAATCCACGAAAGCTACGAACATATCCCGCTCAAGCGAGATATCATCCTGCAATTGCACCGGGACCTGCTTGCATATACCGACAAGACCTTTGGGGGGAAGTTCAAGAACACCCAGAACTATATCAACGAGCTCCATGCGGACGGAAGCTCTTTCACCCGGTTCACTCCTCTCGAACCATTCGAGACACCAGATGCAGTGGATGCGATCTGTGCAAACTATCGCCAGTCGCTCGATAAGCAAGTGCTTGATCCGCTGCTCCTGGTTCCGATTTTCATCTGCGATTTCTTGTGTATCCATCCGTTCAATGACGGCAACGGACGCATGAGCCGGTTGCTTACCACGCTGCTGTTGTACCAAAGCGGTTTCTTTGTAGGCAAGTATATCAGCCTCGAGCAGAAAATCGAGAAGACCAAGGATATGTACTACGATGTGTTGGGGAAAGTCTCCAGCGGATGGCATGAGGGTGAGAATGATTATATTCCCTTCATTAAGTATTTCCTTGGTATCGTCCTGAACTGCTATAGGGACCTTGAGGAAAGACTCGGTTCGGTTGATCGCAAGAGTACCCCGTATGAAATCGTACGAACTGTTGTCGGAAACACTCTGGGAGTTTTCACCAAGGCTCAGATTCTCGAGCTCTGTCCGAGCATCGGCAGCTCTTCGGTGGAGGCCGCACTCAAGCAGCTCAAGGAAGAAGGCTTCATACTCCGCCAAGGCGGAGGCAGGAACACCACCTACGTACGGAATCCTGTCCACACATAATCTCCCATGGATATGTATTAATGGGAGATTATTGAAGCACGTGGGAGAAAAATCCTTCCTGGCACCACGTTTTCACATTTTCCATCACAGATAGTCTGGAAGCCCGGTTCTCAGGCTGAATGAGGATTTCCTTCTTGGTACCGGGAGTCATTTCCTGTACACGCAGGATCTGTTCAGCGTAGGCGTGGAGAATAAAGATGTTTCTTTAGGAGTTCAGTATTATTGTTTATAATGACGCCGAGTTAAGTTTGGATAGGAGGATAAGGCATGAGAATTCTGGTTGTTGGAGCAGGAGCGATCGGGAGTCTGTTTGCCGGCAAATTGGCCGGATCCGGTAAAGATGTTACCCTGCTGGCCAGAGGCGATCGTTTGGAATCCATAAGGAAGAACGGGCTGGAATTGCGCGAATCGACCTCCTCTACAGTGGAACTGTTTCCTGTCAAGGCGATTGCATCACTGGCATCCGACGATCGGTATGATTTCGTACTTGTCGTGGTTCAACGCACACAAATACGTGCGATCCTTCCCCTGTTGGCTGCCAACCAGTCATCAAACTTCGTGTTCATGGTAAACACTGCCGCAGGATACCAATCTTATGCAGATGCCGTTGGGGCCCAGCGAGTGATGTTGGCCTTCCCCTCGGCAGGTGGTGAGGTCGCCGGGAGTGTCGTGGTGTACAGGATTGGCAGGGGTTTGGCCAGGTTGTTCCAAAGCACGACTGTAGGTGAGTTGGTCCATTCCTCCGGAAATCGGGTCAGGCTGCTGGCGGGATTATTCTGTGAAGCAGGGATTCCTACCGTGAGCTGTAAAAACATGGATGACTGGCAGAAGACGCATGTGGCGGTGGTATGCGCAATCGCACAAGCACTATATAAACATGGTGGTGACCCGGTCGAGCTGTCCAGACATCCCGCCGATGTCAGGTTGATGGTAGCCGCGATCCAGGAGGGATTTGCTGTCCTGAGGAGTCTTGGCCACCGGATCACACCGAGGAAACTCTGGTACCTGCGGTTGCCGAAGGTGCTTGTCGCAGCGGTATTTTCCTTGGTGTTGCGCACTAATCTCGCGGAGACGGCGATGGCCAGACATGCCCGCAGGGCAGTGGATGAGATGGCTGTGTTGAATCGAGAATTGCTTGATTTGGTGGAAGCCAGTCACATGGATACCCCAGCGATCAGAACGTTGTCTGCCATTACTCCCGTTTTTGAAAAGTGATCGGCAAGGTTCCCTAATGTCCCCAAACCAAAGGAGTATGGAAGTTCAAGTCGAGGTGAGAGAATGAAAAGCAATAATATTTTCGGTATTGGTAGGTTCTGGTGGTTTGTCCTGGCATCCTTACTCCTTGGATTGCTGGTCGCTTTACTATCTGGCAGCCTGCAATTCCATAAAAAACTTGATCCTGAGGTTACGCTTGGAGAATTCAAGCTGCACATGGATGAAATGATTCCGAGCATGATGGGAACATTTGATATTCCCGGATGCAGTATCTCGCTTGTAATGGATGGAGATATCGTATGGAGCAAGGCATACGGGTATGCGGATGTGGAAAATGGAAGAAAATTGACTACGGACACCGCCATGAGCGTCCAATCCATCACCAAATCCTTGACCGCATGGGGAATCATGAAACTTGTTGAAAATGGATTCCTTGAATTGGATGTCCCTGTGTCGAAGTATTTGAAGAATTGGCGATTCCCCAGTACCGAACATGATGTGGGAAATGTTACGGTACGAGCCTTGTTGAGTCATACTGCAGGAATGCCTTTGGGCGACTTCACAGATATCTACGCTCCGGGCGAAGAGATGCCCTCCATCACAGAGAAACTGACGAAGGAAGCGATTTTGATAGATGAGCCGGGAACGAAATTCTCCTATTCGAATGTCGGTTACCATCTTCTGGAGCTCTTGGTTGAAGAAGTCACCGGCCGACGGTTTGCGGATTATATGCTTTCGGAGGTGCTCGTTCCGATGGGTATGGATTCGTCGTACTTCGAGATTGATGATTCCTTGGACGAATTTCCTCCAACTGGATATGACCTCGAGGGCAATCCGGTCCCGGTCTACCTGTATCCTATGAGGTCATCCGGCGGATTGTTCGCAACAGCCGAGGATATCGCCCGCTTCGCGGCAGCTGGATTGGATGTGAATCCGGTGTTAAACCTTGAAAATGTATCACAGATGTATGCATCGGAGGTCCGCAGCATCGGACTCTACGGCATGGTGTTTGATGCGTATGGATTCGGGCACTATGTCGAAACGTTGCCGAATGGCATGCTTTCCGTATCCCATGGGGGCCAGGGCAAAGGGATCATGACCCATTTCCAGGTTGTGCCTGAAACAGGAGATGCGATTGTCATCCTCACCAATAGCCAAAGAAGCTGGCCATTTATCTCCGTTGTGCTCACCGAATGGGCACGATGGAGAAATTTTCCTTCTGTCGGCATGGGAAAAATCGGTTGGGGCCGCTATGCAATGAGTGGACTCATCGGGATGTTGCTCTCTGCAAGTCTGGTGACAATAATGGGTCTTTATCCGGTGTACCGACAAAGAAAATCAAGCGTGATACAAATAGTGAAGATTATCATTGCATTGATTCTCATTGGAGTACTCCTCTGGTGTGCCAATCAGCCCTATCTATTTATTGCTTCTGTGTTCCCGGTATTGTCACCGTGGCTTGGTGTCTCGGTATTGGTTTTGTCCATTTCGCTGGTGTTGTCCGTATTGCTGGCCGAAAGCAGAAGGAATCGTGTGGGGCTGGATTGACAGATTCAGATTCTGGTTGCCAACAACTACGTCATCGCATACCGCACTCTGCAGACCTCCAAGGGGAAATCCTTCCTGGTACCGGAAGCTTATGCTAGGAAACAGAGTCTCTATTGAATATTCTATTGTTGATCTATATCTTTTTATTATAGGGCTTTTATATGGGTGTGCTTGAGAAAGAAACTAACGGAAGAAGACGAATCAGTATTACACAAAATCCTCATTATCCTAGGCTTGCAGTCAAATGTGGGGAAAACCAATATTCACGCCATTCCCATGTGCATCAGACTTGGTCATTGGGGTACGTACTTCAGGGAAGAACATTGGTTTCCCTAGGTACATGGGAATCTGAACTGACAGAAGACCAATTTATAGCTGTCCCTTCTGGAATCCCCCATTTGTGTTCTCCTGAAACAGGGAATCCTTTCAGCTTTATTGTCCTGTATATTCCAACTGAATATCTGGATATCCGAACTCCTGAGTTTTCACAGCCGAGGATTGGTGGAATCGATTCTAAGGTTTTGTTCGATCTTATCGATCTGTTTATGCAAGACACGAACAAATCGGAGTTGGACAATAATTCTGAGAACCTACAGAAGTTCTTGAACAAGAATAGTTCTCCATTGGATGAAGAGTGGGGTGAGAATCTATCGGAGAAGGAGATTCTTTTTACACAAGAATCTCCATATGGGAGCCGATTCCAGCTTTATCGATATACACGGAAACTGTTTGGTCTAGGCCAGAAGAAGATTTCTACCATTGGGAAGATGGAACATGCAAAAATGCTTATGTCTGAAGGATTGGATCTGGCTGAAATCGCAGTGGAGTGTGGGTTTTATGATCAAAGCCATTTCAGCAAGGTATTCAAGTTGTATACAGGATTGACTCCCACTCAATATATGAAGAAGTAGCGCACATTCTTACAATACCGAAACAATTTTCTTGTGTATCCTCAGGCTATGAAGATAGCGATTATTATCAATGAAGTGTTACCTTGTGGATTGGTCTCAAACACTGCGGCAGTCTTGGGGATATCCTTGGGAAAGGCATTCCCAGATATAGTCAGGGAATCGGTATATGATTCGGCGGGCAATGAATTTGTAGGTATTACCTGTCTCAATATTCCTATACTTTCAGCGACTGGAGAGAAGCTGAAAGAGATTGCTGGCAAAGTACAACAGGATGAAGAAATTTTCTCTATTCCTTTTATCGAAGTTGCCCAGCGGTGCAGGGATTACGATTCCTACAAGGAAAGTCTACTAAAGATGCCTCCTGAACAGGTGGCTTATAGTGGACTCGCACTTGTGGGGCCTGATAAAAAGGTGTCCCGTTATACAGGAGCTCTACCCTTAGTTCGGTGAGATGTGGGAATATCAGCATGAATTCGGTAATATTACTCGGAGTCGCTTTGGCAAATGAGGTCTATATCGCTTTATGCATTGTATGGCATGGAAACATTCTTACCTATTCTGTACTGCCTCATCGGGTCTTGAAATCTCTCGGGGAAATCTTCCTTCTTTACCTGGTAATCAAGGCTTTGAAGACAAGAAAGATGGATTTTCAGACGAAATGCAACATGTCTACTTCGCAACCATGCTGAAGAAACGGGATATGCAAATTGATATCACCCTTGGCTCTTCTGAAGGGCCCTTCCATGATTGATTTCCCATTTACAGCCACACAGCCCAATCACCGTAATCACATATGCCGGTTCCATGCTGCAGCTTGCCCTCGGTCTTCAGTTCTTGGAACGCGTTTCGCATCCTTCCAAGAATCTCAGGTTTGATATCTAGTGAATGGTGGGCTGGAAACACCCGTTCAACCGGTAATGCGGCAATCTTCTCAAGGGATGCTAGATAGGCTTGGGGATCGGTGGAAGGATAATAGGCGAACAATGTATCCTTGTAGACCAGGTCGCCAGTGAACAGATATCTTTTTCCCTCTTCCCAGAAACACATGTGTCCGGGAGAGTGCCCGGGTGTGTGCAACACCTTGATGATCCGGCCTCCCAGATCGATTGCATCGCCATCGTCGAGAATACGGGTAGGGGTACCTTGAAAGAATTCGTATGTGTTCACATCATAACCGGCAGGGGCATCACAACGGTCCATCACCATCTCTTTGATTTGGTTTATGGATAGGGGGAACCCGCCGTTTAGCCAGTGCAATTCATCCTTATGGGCATAGAAATCGGGAAAATATCGGTGGCCCCCGATATGATCCCAATGGATATGGGTTGCGACAGCGATGATTGGTTTGTCGGTAAGGTTCATCACCGCATCGTGAATGTTGCAGATACCCAATCCTGTATCGATGAGTAGGCTGGAAGCAGTGCCATTCAAAAGATAACAGTGGGTTTCTTCCCAGTGTCGGTATTCACTGATTATGTATGTATCGGCGTCAATCAGGTCGATGGTGAACCAATCGATCATGAAACCTCCATGCGTATGAGAAGAGTATTCATTTGCTTTTCCCCGCAGGGACACTTTAGGTTCAGTTGAAAAAATATGCAACAATCATTCCACAGCGAATGGGAAAGCCACTACCGAATAGTGGTTATTGACATGATTCGCGATCTTTCCTATGCTGACGACCATAGTACGAAAGCGGGGGGACTCTTCGGAGTTGAGAAGGTAGAACCTGACCCTTGGAACCTGGCAGTTAACACTGGCGTAGGGAAGCTGATAGATGCACACCGGTCAATCATCTCCCCACGGGGAGATTTTTTTATATATTAGCGATGCGGGGGGACTCTTCGGAGTTGAGAAGGTAAAACCTGACCCTTGGAACCTGGCAGTTAACACTGGCGTAGGGAAGCAGATGGATCCATTCAGGACAATCATCTCCCTACGGGGAGATTTTTTTATATACAAGCGATGCGGGGGGACTCTTCGGAGTTGAGAAGGTAGAACCTGACCCTTGGAACCTGGCAGTTAACACTGGCGTAGGGAAGCAATACATCAATCCGAATCATTGATAGTACTTGTCTTTTCCAGCAAGTGACACATATGAGGAGGATTTGAGATGAAACATGTATTGACCATCGCCGGCTCGGATTGCAGCGGCGGTGCCGGCATCCAGGCAGACTTGAAGACATTCGCAGCTCATGGTGTATATGGAATGAGCGTCATTGTCTCCGTAGTCGCCGAGAACACCCAACGGGTGATAGGAGCACAAAACGTCTCTTCAACACTGATAGCTGAACAGCTACAGGCAGTTTTTGAGGACATCCGTGTAGATGCGGTCAAAATCGGAATGCTACCCTCCCAATTGGTCATGGAGACAGTCGCCAGGGAGCTGAAGGAAAGAAAACCCAAAAACATTGTTCTGGATCCTGTGATGATAGCAAAGAACGGATTTGCCCTCATGGATTCCAGATTGGCACGGACCTTGGCTGATTTGGTTTTGCCGTATGCCGATGTGGTAACCCCCAACATTCCGGAAGCGGAAGTCCTTGCCGATATGCGTATTGCTTCAATTGAAGATATGGAAGAGGCAGCACGTAGGATTCACGGGTATGGTCCACCCTATGTGCTGGTCAAAGGTGGTCACCGCAGTGATGCTGCTGCCGATCTGCTGTATGACGGAAACAGGATGTTGTGGTTCACCGCAAAACGAATAGATACCAAAAATACGCACGGAACAGGGTGTACCTTTTCATCGGCAATTGCTGCGAACCTTGCATTGGGTAAACCTATCGAAAAAGCGGTGGAACAAGCAAAGGCGTATGTGACCATGGCCATCGAACACGCATTGTCTTTAGGGAAGGGGTGCGGTCCCACACATCATTTTTATGATCTCTACAACAATGGATTAGCCCGATAAGGAGGAGCAATATCATGGATACGAAACAGATGTACTCAAACAGTACGGAGATACTGCAGACTGTACGAAAGAAGAAACCAATCGTTCATCAGATTACCAATTACGTCACGGTACAGGATTGTGCCAACGTAGTCCTTGCTTTGGGAGGTTCTCCCATTATGGCGGATGCTGAGGAAGAGCTGGAAGATATTGTTCGCTTGAGCAATGCTTTGGTCATAAATATCGGGACCCTCAATGGTCGAACACGTTCCTCGATGTTCACAGCTGCCCACATTGCGCGAGATTCCGGCATCCCCATCATTCTCGATCCGGTAGGAGCGGGAGCTTCCTCCTATAGGACCCAAACCGTACAAAACTTGATTTCTGACCTGGTTCCCGACGTGATTCGAGGAAATTTTTCAGAGATTCGAAGTGTTGCACAGCTGAGTAGTCATACCTTGGGTGTCGATTCTGCTGGCTGTGACGGTGCCGAACAGGTTGAGGAAACCAAGGAAATTGCTTGTAATCTTTCCCGGAAACTTGGATGTATCGTTGCCATCACCGGCAAGATCGACATTGTCTCGGATGGTACATCCATAGCAACCATTGAAAATGGACATCCCGCACTGACGCGGATTACGGGAACAGGATGTATGAGTACTGCGATGGTCGGGACCTGCTGCGCAGTAACCGATGACTATTTCTCGGCTACCGTTACGGCCCTTCTCGGTATGGGTATTGCCGGAGAACTGGCAAGCGTGCACGCCGGTTTGGGAAGTTTCCATACCGCTCTATTTGACCATTTCAGCAGACTTGATGGTGCTCTCCTGATGCAAAGGGGGAACCTTTATGTCAAATGATTCTCCTACCAGAGGGTTTTCGAGCCGTTCATTGTTCCTCATTTGGGCAGGGGCAGCAATTTCTGTTGCCGAGATACTTTCGGGAAGTGTACTGGCTTCCCTCGGTATGTCGTCCGGACTGGTGGCAATTCTCCTCGGGCACACGATCGGAGGTGCCCTGTTGTATCTTGCTGCAACCATGAGCAGCTCCTTACGAGCTTCGGCGATGGAATCGACCCGTTACTCTTTTGGAATCTACGGATCGTATGTTTTCTCAGGTTTCAATATCCTTCAGTTGGTTGGATGGACATCCATCATGATGCTGCAGGGCTCCCGTATCCTTGACCAGATAACCGTATCACTGTATGGATACAGCAATCCCAACCTCTGGATGATCGGGATTGCCCTGTGCATTTCCATCTGGTTGTTGTTCATATCGCGCCAACATGCACAACTCAATGGTCTGGTGGTTGTACTGTTGCTGCTGTTGAGCCTGGTGATGGGATATCGGCTCATACGTGATCTTGCCTTCAATGCCGTAGAAGGTGCGTGGCCGACGATTACCTTTTGGCAGGGAGTGGAATTGAATATCGCCATGTGTCTCTCCTGGTTACCCTTGATAGGGGATTACACCCAACATGCCAGGCAGACGAGAAGCGGCCCGTTGTGGAGTGCCGTTGGCTATTCGGTTGTAGGGAGTTGTATGTTTGCATTGGGGCTGGGGTTATCCCTTGTTACCGGGAGTTCTGATATTGCATTGATGCTGACAATCTCAGGGTTTGGGTTGGCTTCGCTTTTCATTGTATTTTTTTCGACCGTAACCACCACCTACCTGGATGTATATTCGGCGAGCGATAGTTTCATGAATATCTGGCCTTTGAGTCACGGAAAGGTGCTTTCCATACTCTTTACGTTCATCAGTCTGCTCATCGCCCTCCTGCTGCCAATGGATACCATCGAACCGTTTCTGTATCTCATTGGAGCCATATTCTCTCCCCTGTATGCACTGTTGTTCGTCGATTACTTCATCCTCCACAGACCTTCTGCGCAAACAAACCGCTGGAATCTGACAAACATGACACTCTGGGGCCTTGGTGTTGTGTTGTACTTCCTAATGCAGGCGGTTCTTATCGATGTCAGCAATTCCCTGCTCATATTCCTTATCGTCGGTGGCACCAGTGTGCTTATCAAAAAGAAGCAAAAACGTGTGTAAGGTGGACTATACCTTGTATATGGTAACCGATCGAACACTCATGGGAACCAAGACCTTGGAAGAGTGTGTCGAACAAGCTCTTTCCGGTGGTGTCACACTGGTCCAATTGCGGGAAAAACATCTGGATACCGAAGCCTTTGTCATGTTGGGCAAACGGATCAAGCGTCTCTGCGATGCATACGATGTCCCTCTGGTGATCAATGACCGGCTGGATGTTGCTCTAGGTGTGGATGCGATTGGGGTACATATTGGTCAGCATGATCTGTCGGTTTCCGAGGCACGTGCAATTCTGGGCCCAAACCGCTTGTTGGGTGTTTCGGCGACCACTGTGGTTCAGGCAAAAAAAGCCCAGGCTGATGGAGCGGACTATCTGGGGGTTGGGGCCATGTTTGTTACCCAAACCAAACAGGATGCTTCGTATGTTTCTCTACAAACTTTGGCAGCGATACGCAAAGCAGTGAATCTGCCGATTGTGACCATCGGTGGCATGAACAAGGAGACTATTCCGCTGTGTGCCCCATATGGTGTGCAAGGGTTTGCCGTAGTTTCAGCCCTCGTCAGCAAACCGGATGTTTTCCTTGCTGCCAAGGAGCTGGAACAATGCTCAAAAGCGTATGTTCGTCCTGTTCCTCCCGCAATATATGGGACCTGAAGCAAGGAGGTTCGCAACTAGGTCTTGGTACAAAAGGCACCTCATGGAGAATTGGTGCGGATTGGCTGGCTCTCTACGAGAGTCCTGACGTTCTATCCTAGCAGGGGAGGTGATGTTGCCTGGAAAGCATTCCTATGCGATATTGGGATCTGACTATATAGGAGCAGCAATATAATGGGAATAAGATTTGTATCCACCAGGGATTCCCTCCTCTTGGCATATTCTTCTGACGACAAAGGTTCATGCCTTCATCGTGAAGCGTCCGCTTCCGAAGTGTTCCCCAACGATATGGGGAGGATTGCTGGACTCTATCATGTCATGAACGAGAACCTTGTCGAATCGGATACAGTCGATTTGAAGATAAACGTATCTGGTGACGAATCGCTGTTGTTGTACCGAGTTGCACAAATTCGGGATCACTATTTTGAGTTTGGTACGTATTTCCTCGGGGGAGAACAACTGCCGATCAATCTCTGGATTTCTACCGCAATCCCCATCTCGGATGAACTTTTCAGAGAGACGGGTTTGATTGGAGATATACTGGAAAGAGATAGAATGGGGTACGATCCCGTGGTTATTGGGGGGAAGCATCCAGATGCGATGCCGATGGCATTCTTTTTTTCCAAACCCACTTACTAGTGGGAGTGCCGGCTTGCATGGGGTCGAGGCTCGAATCAATCGATGATTGGTTCGGTAACAGGAGTCGAGTAGGTACCTTCATGCACCGGGATGGTTCCTGTGAGGTGCTGGTTGTTATCCTGGTAAGCATTGATGCGTATCAAACGAATGCCGATACCGGGATTTATGCGAGGAGGTATACTTGAAATGACCAAACATACAGGTGGACAACTATTGCTGGGTTTTGCAACCATGTTGATAGTTCTGGCAGGTGCTTCGGTATGGTTCAATCTTGGGATGCGGACTGTTGCTTCAGTTGCTTTCGTGATTGCCCTCATTATTGGTGGCGCAGGCGCATACATTTCCAAGAAGAAGTGAAAAGTGATGATTATCCAGTACTCGCCAGTCATCTGGATTTGACTCTTGATGGTGTCGGATCAAATGTGGATTCTGCCATTATGATCCAGGGTATCGGAGTGTGATTCCTCGATCGTAGAACAGGGAATAACCGAAAAACTACCCTTGGTAGTATAGGAAAGTCGATTGGTGCCATAATGTTTAGTTCCTCTTTTATACAGACTGGATTGATTGACGATCGGTACCAGTTGATAAGAAGTGACCCCAATATGCAAACCGTGGATTCATTGTACTTATTTATTTTGTAGTATGGATCAACTCATTGGGCGCATCAAATACCTGTCCCAATCCACCCAGATGAGGATGCTTGATGTTCTATTCTTCTTCCTCACTTCCCTATATTTTTTTTACTACAGGCGAATATTGTCCACCATTCGAAGGCCGAAGGATAAAATGTAGTGGAATATCCTCCTCCTGGTACCGGGAGTTTGAAGCCATTCTATATCTCATGGAGCACAGGCAACGTAAGGATCCATACCTTGTCCCTTGGGGTGGGGAAAGGAGGCGAAGTCCACTTTCCACCTCTTGCCTTCACTGATTTGGACCGGGATCAAGTGATATGCCGTCTTCTGGCATCGAGTCAGGCCAATGTGCCGCCCAATTCGGTACACGTGTGTTGTCAACTCTGTCGAAAGAGGGCAAGTACGGTTTGATATCGAGAAGTGGAGTGCCGTCAAAGGCATCAATGCGTGGAATCATGACAATGCCGGACGCCATGTCTACCGATACGATCCTGACTGTGCTCAGGCCAATCGGATTCGGTCTGGTTGGTGCCTTGAGCGCGAATACTCCCAAAATCGGAGCATCGAACGGTGGATTGAACTTTGTTGTGCTACGCGAAGCCTCATCATCGCTTTTATCGAACCACCAGAGAACCTGCGCATGACTGAAACCATCCAGGCCTTCCAATGCTGGTCTGTATGGTTCGTCGATCTGCAGGTACATCCCGTGCTTGTCCCGGTGTACCTTGCCAATAGTGTCCAAATGGTACGTCTTTGATTTCTGTTTAGTTTGTTCCATATTATCCTCCATTCTATAAAACAGTCCTTTTGCCTGTCCAGATACGATCGGCAATGCGTGTTGACCAGGTCAAGAGAAGCAACATCGCTTTCTCTGATAGGATGAACTTTGCATGATGATTGGGAAGTCCCTGTCAACCTGAGTGTCTGCGTTCAGGATTGTTCGTGTGCTTCAAGGATGTGATGGGAAACCATATCACTCAAGCACATGACCTTGCTGCCTTTGCTTTCATAGTAATGCAACATCTCATCAATTTTGCGTGTATCATAGCTGGTGATGCAATCCGATAGGACAGTGACGCCATATTCTGCTTTGCATAAGTTGTAACAGGTTGATTTCACGCAAGCGACAGCATCCGCTCCTGCTATGTAGAATTCGCCTATTTCATGCTCGCTGATGAACTTGGCAAACTCTTCACTGCTTAATGCGTTCCCTTTGTATTTCGTGAACACATGTTCCGACACAATGTTCAAGTCTGGAACGAATGCAGCCCCTCGTGTCCCGGTTTTGAACGTCCTCGTTCCATCGGATAGATTCTCATGCCTGATATACACAACATGAATATTGGTTCGTACTGCCCAATCAATAGCTTTATTGATAGTGCCAATGACATCCTTGTAGTTCTTGGTTATGTCATTTTGTATATCGATTATTACCAAGGCTTTCTTCTGCATCGTGATTCCTCCTGATGGGTTGCTTTGTTTCTAGGTTCATTGTACTGTGCAATTGTTGACAACAGTATGGCAACAATATACAGCAGTAGCAGAAAAAGTTTCGTACCATTGGTTAGCAGATGAAAGTTGACAGGCTTGTAAGTACTATTATGATACTCCTAGACAAAAAACGTATAGGCGCACAGGAGTTGGCCGATATGTTTGAAGTCTCGTTGCGCACCATCTACCGCGACATCGACTCTATCAACAGGGCAGGTATTCCCGTTCTATCAACGCCGGGAGTGGGTGGTGGCTTCGAGATCATGCAGGAATACAAGCTTGATAAAAAGGTTTTTTCAACTGCCGACCTATCCGCCATCTTGATGGGGCTTTCCAGTCTTTCCTCCATGATCCGTGGTGATGAACTGGTGAACGCCCTTGCGAAAGTCAAGAGTTTCATCCCCACCGAGAGAGCGAAAGACATTACCCTGAAAGCCAATCAGATATGCATAGATATGAGTCCGTGGATGGGCAACAGGAACGTACAACCCTATTTGAACATACTGAGAACCGCATTGCAAGAAAGCAAGCTGCTTTCCTTTTCGTATGCCGACCGCTACGGGAATACAACCACACGAACAGCCGAACCATATCAGCTTGTTCTGAAAAGCAGTCATTGGTACTGGCAAGGATATTGCCATACACGAAATGATTTCCGCTTATTCAAACTTGCCCGCACAGCAAACCTGCAAATCCTTGAAGAGACATTTACTCCTCGAGAGAATCCAAAACCACAGTTGGATATAACGGATATGGTGGAAACCCTGCAAACAGAAATCAGGATTCGTATTCATAGATCAGTCATGGACAGGGTGCTCGAGTATTGTACGTATGATCACTTTTCGCCAGTCGGTGAAGAGCATTACCTTGTCGACTTTCCCTTCATAGAGAATGATTATTACTACAATATCCTGTTCGGTTTTGGAAATGCCTGCGAGTGTCTGGGGCCCTTGCCCATTCGTACAGAAATCAAGCGTCGAATCCATGCCATGGCTACCTTGTACGAAAAGGAGACTGGTTGAAATGGTCAACAAATATGTAGAAACACTCCTTGAAAAGGCTGATGGCCTATCGGACGAGGAGAAGCAAACTCTTGCCGAAAGTCTCCCTGTAAAGACCTATGGCAAAGGACATCATCTTCTTAGGCAGGGTGAACCGTACCGGGAATGTTTCTACATTTTCAAAGGGTGTATACGTCAATACTTCCTGGACGATAGTGGTAATGAGAAGACAGTTGCCTTCTTTACAGAAGGAGATACCGCCGCACTCCTTGATGCCGATTATCTGAAGAACCCTGCTCCCTACTTCTGGGAGTGCACGGAAGAAAGTACGGTTCTTATAGGGGATCTTACCAATGAATCGGATATTCTTGATCGGTACCCCTCCCTCCAGAAGCTGATCAGACAAATGCTTGAGGAGAATTTGGGGAAATCACAGGCGTCCCTTACTACTTTTATATCCTCAACTCCCGAACAACGGTACTTGAACCTGATTCATACCCGGGCGGACCTTCTCGAGAGGGTCCCCCAGTATCAGATTGCGAGCTTTCTTGGAATAACGGCAGAATCATTGAGTCGTATCAGGAAACGGCTTTCCTCTTAGTTTTTCCTCCCCGAATAATCATCCAGAGTGCGAATACCATCTCTCCTAGGGTCATCGGAATAGCAAGGATCGATTCGAGACGGCCGGTGAAATCTGAGAAGCGCGGAAGAAAGCCCTCCATTGTGTGTATCAGCAAGTAGGAGACACCCGCTGCAAGCAGAAGGATACCAAGTATTTTATTTTCATACCTGAAGGACGCAACAGATAGCAGGATCAGGTGGATTCCAAACACTATGAGTCCGAAAGACCAGATTCGGTCGAAACGTGTCAGAAGTAACATGACTCTCTGTGTGTTTCCACCCTGGACTGATGAAGATACGGCAACGAGTTGAGATACAGCTACAGCCAGGATTAATGTATATATCACTCTGAGTCCAGCTGTCATGGCAGAGAGCCCCATGTTTTCATTCCTGAAATAGTGGAAGATTCCCCAACTGACCAACAGGTCTGTTATGATGATTACTACCCAGAAGAGGATTTCCATGTGCCATTGGGAGAGGTTCGCTCGTAGGTTGTCCATGGTTTGTTCTGCCTGAGATATGTCGATGAGCGTGGAATGGATCGCACCGAAAGCGATTCCTGCAGCCACTGCCATGACCAGCAGCGAGATACCAATCACGAGTGCGGTCGACCGTTTGTTTTCTTTGTTTATAGTCATTTCCGGATCTCCTTGTATTCCCAGTATAGGCGATGAAGAAAATTGGTTCATTGACTTTCATCAATGGGTTCCAGGAAGACCTGTGGAAAGTACCATGATAACTTCAGGAAGAGCATATCGATTTGGCTTATTGAAATTTTTGGATAGTCGAAAGGACCCTTCTCAATACAACAATGAACTCGTATTGCATCCATCCCCACCAGATGGTATATTGGCAAATCTATCTGGGAGGGCAACCATGAAACACACAGGGTCATGTCTTTGTAAGCGTATTGCCTTTGAGATTGAGGGAGAGTTTGAAGATTTCTATCTTTGTCATTGTTCCCGTTGTCGAAAAGATACAGGATCGGCTCATGCTTCCAATTTGTTTTCTTCTTCAGCAAAACTCACATGGATTTCAGGAGAGGAGCAGGTGAAAACCTATCGGGTTGAAGGAACCCATCATTCAAAGAGCTTTTGTCCACACTGTGGTTCTGCTCTTCCCACATT
>Ga0154462_138_pt5 | contig 19320 bp, 14 predicted proteins | sample RifGroC2_FD_105655 | JGI IMG/M metagenome (GOLD analysis project Ga0154462, IMG submission 105655) | Spirochaetes bacterium GWC2_52_13
CCGGCAACCAGTGCGTTGCGGACGAAAGGCATGGATGGATTGAACAGCGCTTCGAAAAAGGCAATCATTCGGCACCTCCCGGTGGGCAGCAGCAGTCGTCGTCGAGGGAGCTGTCGTGCAGTACTTTCAGCGCATCGCCACCGAACAGTTGTGCAGGAGCGTCCTTGGTGGGTTCGATCCTGTGCTGCACGATCGTGCGGCCGATTTTCGATGGTCCCACATCACCAACGCACAGCACCCGGTCGGTAAGCGACGAGACGAAACCGGTATCGTGGGTAACGATCAATACGGTGGTCTTTCCCTTCAGGGCACCGAGTGCGGCGAACAAGCGCCGCTCGCTGTCGGCATCCATATTTGAGGTCGGTTCATCCAAAACGAGCATGTCCGGGGCTGCGCTGAGGGCACGGGCCACGAGGACCCGGCGCCGTTGTCCGCCGGAGAGGGCATGGTAGGGTCGTTTCGCGAGATCCGACAGCTCCATGGTCTGGAGGGCCTTCCGCACGGCATCGTAATCCTTGCTGCCATACGAGCGCATGAAGGGGCGGATGCGTCCCATACGGACCACTTCCTCCACCGAGATGGGAAAGGTCGGATCGTAGTCGGCATGCTGCGGGACATAGCCTATGCGGTCCCGGCCGATGCGGGGAGAAGAACCGAACAAGGTGATGCTTCCCCCATTCGGTTGTGCCAGTCCAAGTACGAGTTTCAGCACCGTGGTCTTGCCGGCTCCGTTCGGTCCGACCAGAGCGACGAATTCACCCTCGTGGATGTGAAACGAAGCAGCCTCCAATACGGGAACCTGCCCATAGGAGAATTGGACGTGGTCGAATTGCAGTACAAAGGGTTTGTCGGGGTGGTGGGAAGTGTATCCGGTTGGCATCAGTCGTCTCCTTGGCCACTTTCAAGCAATGCTTGGCGCAACGTGTCTCCGATCAGGCGGATGTTGGCTATCCAATCATATGCGAGGGGGTCGAGCGGCAATACTTGGGCTCCCACCGCCTGCGCAACGCTTTTGGCGGCACTGACAGGAAACTGGGCCTGTACGAAAAGGGCCGGGACCTTGTCCTTGCGGGCTTCCTCGATCAGCAGGGAGAGGGCCTTGGCCGTAGGTTCCTTGCCGCCGGTCTCCACCGCTTCCTGCGCGATCCCCAGGTCATCCAACAAATAGCCGAACGAGGGATGGTAGACGAACACCGTTGTTCCCCTGAGAGCCGCAAGCTCTTGTGTCAGGTTGGAGAACAGCGTGTCGACCTCTTCAAGAAATACTGCGAGGTTCGCTGCGAAGGTGTCGGCATGAACCGGATCCAGCATCGAGAGGGTTCTGGCCGTGTGGGTCGCCAAGATGTTCATGGGCTCCCTTCCCAGCCAGGTGTGGCGATCCAGTTCGCCCTGGTATAGTTGCTCCTGCGCATCGACATGGTCAGCGTCGTCTTCTCCCTCTTCATGTCCATGGTCCTCGAGATACCGGAAGGTGACGCCTTCGGTTCCATCGACCACCGTCAATTCGGGGTACATCGAGGTCACTTTCGGCTGCAACGACAACTCGAAGTCGGTGTTGGAGAGTATCCAGACATCGGCTTGGGAAAGGGCGGACATCTGTCGGGGTGTCGGTTCGTAGGAATGGGGACTCTGGCCGGGTCCCACCAGGACGACAGTCTCCACCAGGTCGCCTGCGATCCGGTCGACCACATACTGTTGCGGCAGGATACTCACGGCGACCATCGGTTTCGTAGTGTCTGTCGTCTTGGCTTCGTTGTTGCCGGATGCGGACAGTGGTGCCAGGGATATGGTGAAAACCATCAGGATGATGGCGATTGGGTTTCTCATGGTGTCTCCTTGATATGAATATAGGTATTCGGAATCGAAAATGCAAGTGATTTGCAAAAAATTTGACTTGGCGAACAAGCTCGTATGGGGCCATTATAGGGTATGTGCAAAGAAGGATTCGAGTTCGTCTCGTTCAATAGTCCTGCAGCCGACGTGTTGCAGGAAATCGAAGCTCTCGTGGAGTCGGTCGAGGATGGAACCGGTATCGTTTCCGCGATTTCGTTCGACCATGTGCTCAACCATGACAAGGAAATGGACTGCTATTTCCTCGCCTATACCGGTAAGCTTCTTGTCGGTGCGGCAACGGTATTCGCACCCAAGGCCGATGAGGGGGAGATTGCCCTGTGTGTGCATGCCGACCATCGCAGATGCGGAATCGGTTCGGCATTGCTTGCCAACGCTATCGAGGTTTTGGACAGGTATCGGGTGGCATCCCGGATTTTGATATGTGATGCCAAATCGATCTCCGGAGCATCGTTCGTCCGTACCCGTGCGACCACAGAACTGTTCAGCGAGTACACCATGGGACTGTCCCGTGGTTTGCCTGCGTATGTGGAGGGCGATGTGGCGGTCAGGGTAGCCACAGATACGGATGTGCCACGCATGGCCGAGATTTGTGCCGCGGCGTACGGCGATCCGCTCGCCGAGTCCAGGCAGTTCATCGAGACAAGCATGATCGCCGTGCAACGCGAGGGGTATGTGGGCAGTGTCGGAACCGATCTGGTGGCCGTGTGCTTCATCAGTACATCCGCAGGTGCCCGCTCGGTGAATACGGTTGCGGTGGACCCCCGGTTCCAAGGCCGTGGATATGGGCGTGAATTCCTGACGAAAATCCTGCATGCACAACCCCACGACGGTCTGAAGGTGGTGTTGGATGTCAACAGCACCAATGCCAACGCATTCAGGTTGTACCTGCGGTTGGGATTCGAGATACAATCGGACATTCGCTATTACAGGGTATGAGGTACGTTTCCACTTGCCGCTGTGCGGCATCGTCCGTATAGTTGGACAGTCGGATAAGGAAGTTCCATGCGGTTGTTTTCAAGGAAATGGGTACGGTTCGTATACGGTGTCATAGGCCTCTTCGCAGCGCTTTCTCCCTTGGTGGCGGAAAGTTCATCTGGCCTCGCGTATGAGGAGGCGGCACCGCAAGTCAGGTATTGGAGACCGGAGGCGGCCGGCGACTCGTTGTGGGCGGTCGCCGCACAACCGGTTGCGGTTTCGAATCCTCCCAAACGGAAGGACCCCAAGATCGTGCCGGTGTTGTACCACAATATCGTGTTCGGTAGGACCGGAAATATCTACAATCGGGATCTGTACAACTTTGAATCGGATCTCGGATATCTGAAGCGCAAATATGCCTTCCTGGGTTTTCAGGACCTGGTCGATATCCATAATGGAACCAAAACGATAGCCACAGATGCGACTGTGGTCACCTTCGATGATGGAGACTTGTCGATTTATGCCATTGTGTATCCATTGCTGAAAGCCTTCGACATACCGGCGACATTCTTTTTGGTACCGACGTATATCGGTCAGGTCGGGTACATGGATTGGGACCAGGTGAGGGAAATGGACCGCTACCGGAATGTCCGGGGGGAGAAGTTGTTCTCCTTCGGCTCGCACTCGTTGACGCATCGTCCGTTGGGCGAGTTGCCCGCCGATGAAGTCCTGTATGAGATGCGTGAGTCCAAGCGGATCATCGAGCTGGAACTGGGTAGCGCGGTGATCGCCATCGCATTGCCGTTCGGTAGCGGTTCGGGCGACAAGCAGGTGTTGGAGGCGGCTAGGGAGAGCGGGTATCTGGCTGTGAGGACGTCCAAGCCGGGAGCGGTGTTCGCCAGTTCGATGGATCTGATGAATATCAACGCGTTCAATGTGGAGAACTATAGTTCCGATGTATTCGTGCAGCATATGCTGAGGATTACGGGAAGGTAGGTGCCGACTATGGGAGAACCCGTGTATCGCAGGTTCCGCTGGAGTCGCTTGTTGGGACTCGTGGGGTTGCTTGTCTCCCTGACATCGTGTGTCTCGGCGGCAACCGGATTGCCGGAAATCAACACCGGTCCGAGGGAATTGGATTTCGGTGGACTGAAGTGGCGGATCAAGTCTTCGACTGCACCGGTGGCGCCGGGACCCAACTATTATTCTTCATCACCGGAGGCGGTGTGGGTGGATGACCGTGGGATGCATCTGACGATCGGCAAGCAGGGGGAGCACTGGTACGCTACCGAGATATTCACGCGCTCACGCGTCGGATACGGAACCTATACGTTCACGGTAGAAACCGATGCCCGCAGTTATGATCCGGCGGTGGTGGCGGGCTTTTTCACCTGGGATACGGCTCCCGAAGAGTTCAACCGGGAGATAGATGTCGAGTTCGCCGCCTGGGGAGCCGAGGATGGGACCAAGTTCCAATATGTGGTCCAACCCTATACTTCGCCGGAACGGATTGTGGTGTTCGATCCGAAATTGCAGGGAAACACCACCACGCACCGGATCGTCTGGAAGCCGGATCTCCTGGAGTTCTCCAGCTACCATGGCCGGGTCGATCCCGATTCGCCCGAGGCAAGTGGCAATTTCATGAACCGGTGGACGTTCGCCGGTACACCGCCGTCCGAGGGAAGGGTACGCTTCAGGATCAACCTATGGTTGTTCCAGGGGAAAGAACCCGAAAAGCCTGTCGCGATGACCCTCAATGCTTTTTCATATGAGCGCTGGAAGCCTTGACCGGCTTGGGGGAACCGAAGCCCTTGCGCACCTGGGTTCCCCATCCCCTGTTCTTCCGCATGGCACTGAAGAAGCCGCCGACCCGCCAGAGGCTGATGATCTGACGTATACCGAAATTCTCCAGGATAGCCATGCCGAGCAGACGCAGGACATCGTCGGTAGCATACATCTCATGGTCGAGTTCGTTCACCAGGACCGATGATATGCTGACCAGGAGACCCAAGAGGATGGTCGCTGTGAACAGCAATAGGGCAATGGGCAGGTTGATGATCCCCAGGAAGATCGAGAGGACCACCAGCAACAGCCCCTGGGCTTCGATGAATGGCCCGACCAACTCGAAGATGAAGTAGTAGGACATGCCGACCACGCCCAATCGCCCGTAGCGGGGATTGGCGATCATGGCACTGTGGAACAGCAGTATATCGACAAGGCCACGATGCCACCGGTCCCGTTGGCGGTGCAGTGTCTTCCATGATTCGGGTACTTCGGTCCAGCAGTTCGCGTTGAATGCATATTTCACCCGATACGGTTTTTTCAGCTCGCGCATGTACCGCGAGAGCCGTACGACCAGTTCCATATCCTCGCCGACGGTGTCCTTGCGGTATTTGCCGCTTTTTGTCAGGTATCCGCCGGTCTGTATGGTGCGCTCCCGGTTGAATACGCCGAATGCCCCGCTGATGATCAGCAACAGGTTCATATGCGACCAACCGACTCTTCCCGACATGAACGCCCGCATATATTCAAGCGATTGCAGGCGGGCGAGGAAGTTTTTCGGCAAGGAGACCGCATCCAGCGAGCCGAGTTCGACGGTGCAGCCGTTGACCGGGCAGATGTTCCCCCCGGTGGCTATCGTCTCCTCGTGTGAATCGATCATCGCCGATACTGCTTTGAGCAGTGCTTCCGGTTCCAGCAGGGAGTCGGCATCGATCCCGCAGAAGAATTCCTTGCTGGCGACGTTCAACCCGAGGTTGAGCGAATCGGCTTTTCCTCCGTTCACCTTGTCGACGATGATGAGGTTGGGGATATTCTTGTTGGTATAGATACCGCGGATCGGTCGGGTGTTGAGTCTTCTCGGAATAAGCCGGTCCCGTTTCTCCAGGTTGAAGTATTTGATCAATGTGTTCAGGGTCTCGTCCTTGGAACCGTCGTTGACGACGATCAGCTCGAAGTCGGGGTAGCGTTGGTTGAGCAGGGAATTGACGCTCTCGATGATATTGCCTGCCTCATTGTAGGCCGGGGCTATGATCGATACCGCGGGCAGCAATTGGTCGGTATAGAGGAGCCGTGTGTCCTTGCAGTCCCATAGGCGCGCCTGGACCTGGGCTCCACGCACCGAAATGGTGAGGACGAGCAGGTAGATGAGGTTGATGGTGACCGAGTAGTAGACCAGCAGGTAGTTGAACCGCACCACATACAGCCGCCCGATCTCTTGCCATGAGAGGCTGACCAGGGTGGTGAACTCGCTGGCAAGGATGACCAGGGGAAACAGCAGGAGTATGCCGATAAGGGTAAGTGCCAGACGAAGGCGCTGGGGTGGTTCGGCGTGGGGTGCCGGTGTGTCGCGATATTTCTTGGCGAACCTGATCTTGAATTCCTTGACCAGCCGTGCGTCGAGGTATTGCACGATTTGCATATGCAAGGTCTGGTTCTTCTTCATCAATGGACGTAGGGTTTGGACGATGGCTTTTTCGATCGACGGTTCCTGGTTGCGGTTGAGGAAGAATATGATGCCGCTAGTCTGTTTCACCCGAACCAGTTCCCTGATCAGTTCGACTATCTGGTCGTGCAGGGGTCCTGCGATCTGCACGAGGTAATACTCGATGCGCCGATCGAGTACTTTTGCCAACAGTTCCTTGTTCCTGCTCGATTTGGTGTGCTTGAAGTGTGCCAGTATATCGCCGAGCACCGCCGGTTCCCGGTAGGTCATGTCCGAGAGGTTTTGTACGATATGCTCATGCAACGCCTTGCGGCGGGAGAATGTGAGGATGGTAGCTATGCGATGCTTGCCCGGGAGGATGGAAATCGCGTGGATGACGGCCACCAGGATATCGTTCTTCTTACTCGAGGTGAACGGCTCCCGGATCAGTTCTTCGGGAAAATGCTTGCGGAGGGCCTTGAGGGCAAGTCGTCTGGTTCCTGTCCGTTCCGATTGGCCAAGTTCGACCAGATAGTCCCGCAACTGTTCCGACGGATGCGCGATGGCGAAGCCGCAGATGATCTGCTGCATGTAACGCCTGGTGTTCTTCACCCTTCGCAGCAGATACGGAAGGAGCTTCTCCTCGTAGGTGTACAGGATAGAGCGCAACCGTCCGGCCATCCACGGGCTGCTTCTTCTGATATGGGAGATCAAGGGGATTATCGCCCTGGTATCCTTTTGGATCGCCAGTGCCTGGCCGATGTACAGGGCGACCGTCGTATCACGCTCGGTGCGCAAGGCGGCCAGGAGGGCTTGCTGTATGTCCTCCCGCTGCAGGTATCTGAGGTTTGCGGCGGCTTCGATCCTTTTCAACCGGAACCGGGATTGGAGTTGCTTCATGTACCGCTTCGGTAGGTAGCTGTCCAAAAGCATCCGTGCTATGCATTCCTGACGTTCCATCGGTATGGAAACCGCTTCCTGCAGCCGCTTGTAGAGGGAAAACAGGTCGTCGGGCTCTATCCGTTCGTCATCTATCTCACCGGCGAGCAGCTGTTCTTCGATATACCGGTCATGTTTTTGTTGCCGGCGGCTACGGATCTTTCGAAAGGCCTTCAAGATGAAGGTCAAGAGAAAGAGGATGAGGTCCAGCGCAAGGACTGTCAACGTCAGGATGATGGCGAAAGTGGTTCCCATAAGTCAATTTCCTTGGATCTGGAGTCTGTTTGCGATCAGATTGACGACTCCAAGCAGCTCCACCAACATGACCGGGCGCCAGAAGAAGTGGGAGATGTTGACTTCCAATGCCCGGCCGATGGTGCTTTCATTCTTGATCGAGGACATGAGGAGAAAGGGGATTTTCCTGGTCGATGGTTTGGCGAGCAGCTCCTTGCGTAGGGTCAAGGCACTCACCTTCGGTATCATCAGCTCGCTGATTATGATATCGGGACGCTCCTCCTCCACGAATCGCCGCCCCTCGAGACCATTGTCCGCGACAACAACACGGTAGTGGTTCTGCTCCAATGCCCGTCGGATAATGTCGCGGCCCAGACCCGGTTCGTCGATTAGGAGGATGGTGAATATGGTATTGCCCACATTCGCGGTGTTCGAAGCATGGACTAGCATGCCTCCACCTTGCTTCTGGGCCAACTTCAAGCGATAACGGGCGGTTTGCATGGTCAGTTCGACCATCTGTTCAAGGTCTCCCATGACCGATTGGGGAATTTCGGTGGTGTTGAACATGCCGATGGATACGGTTATGGGGACGATGAAGATATCCGATTCCGCAATGGTGGTGCGCATGGTTTCTGCCCGCCGGATCACTTCGTCCTTGTCCAGGTCCATGCAATGGATACCGAAGACGCCACCGGAGAGACGGAAGAGGTGGCTGGTCGGTTCGATGTGTCGCTTGATGACCATCGCGAGGTTCCGCAAGGTCGCGTTTCCTTCGGCGCTGCCGAAATCGAGATTGATCGCAGAAAGGTTGTCGATGCTTATCATGAGGAAGGTGAGGGCTTTGCCATCATCGGCGATCGCGGCCATGGCTTCGTGTACGAACAGTCGGTGGAACTCCTCGTTGTACAATCCGGTAACCGTATCCTTGTAGAGGCTCTCTTCCATATGCTTCAACTTCTCCTCGAGGTTCAACCGGGCCGATTCCAACTCCTGCATCTTGGAATCCCGGGTATCGAGGTTCCTGATCGCATCGAACACCAGGGTACGGAATACGTCGGGCAGTGCGATCGAGTACTCCTTGCTCATGAGTTCGACCGCGGGAGCGACCACGGTTATCCACCCCATGCCCTTGCGCTCATGGATCAGGTCGAAAAAGGCATCCCATATCTCCTGTTCGGCCAGTTTGGTGCTTTGGATTGCCTTGTTTTTCGCGTTGAAGACGAAGGGTGATTTTACTAGGGCTTCGCGGACTTCCTTTGCGCCGAACATGGCTACGTACCGTTTGACGATCTGGTTGCACAAGGCGAGGTGTCCACCTGCGTCCAGAAGGTTCTTCCGTACCGGCTCGAGGAATATTCCGCAGGGAAGATCGCGCAACAGTTGGATATGGTAGGGTATCTCTGTTTTGATAATCGATCCGTGTTGAGGGCATATTATCTTGATGTCGTAGTGTTCGAGCTGGTCCATGACGGGTTTGAGGATATCGTGCGATGGCATGTAGGCTTCATGGAAGGCTTTCATGCCTTCCTCGTATCCGCTCTCGGCGAACAGGTGCCACTGCGAGGTGACCGATCCGAACAGGTCGCCCGAGACAAGGACCTTCTGTATGGGCAGGTAGCTCATGATCGCTCCGGGGAAGTGGAGGTAGGGGGCGAAGATGAAGGTGATTGCTGTGCCGTCCTTCAGGGTGTAGGCGTATTCGTGCAGGTCGATCGGGTAGAAGGGATTTTGTACGCCATAGTAGGTGATGATGGCGGCGGCCCGCTTATGGCAACAGATCGGACCGGTAAACCCGGCTTTCTCGAACAGGGGCAACGCCGAGCAGAGGTCCGGGTCCTGGTGGCTGCAGACTATGGCTTCCAGCTCCGATATCGGAACCAGGGATGAGACTTTTTCGGCTACCGTGTCGAAATCCAGGACCGAACCGGGGTCGAACAGGATTGCGCTTCCACCTTGGATCAACAGATAGGGGTTGCATTGGAGGTTGTTGTGTGTTCCTCCCGAACCTACCCACCAGAGGCCTTCGGTCACGGGAATCGGTTTCGATAGGTCCATAGGTCAATTCTCCTTGAACGTGATGAAATAGTCCTGGAGCTGCGTGTAGCTTTCCTTCAACCGCTCCCGGAAGGTCGGTTGGTTCCAGGGTTGCCAGGCCAGCACCACCGGTTCCACCCCCATAGCAGGTGCCGGGAAGGTTCCCAATACCCGGTCGGTCTTGTTCTGGACCAATGCTGCCGATACTGCGATTCCATCCGAGGTTGTGGTATGCAGCACATCCCGCAACGGATCGGTATAGAATATCCGCTTGTCGTCGAGTACGGTTCCGGACGAGGGGTCGGATACGTTGATCCGCGTCCAGGGAATGCGTAGGGACAGGGTGTTCCCCTCGATCTTCCAGTGGTTGGTGGACCCTATCAATTTGCCCTGGTGAAGCTTGCTTGCGTCTTCATATCGGGCTGGTATCGGGGTGCCGTCCTGCAATGCCCGTGCCTTGTTGGTCAGTTTGCGCATGGATTCGAAGAGTCCGCGCATCTCCAATCCCTCGTATGTGCTGAACTTGTATTGGGAGCCGTTTGCGGGAGGAATGGCGAGCAATCGGGAGGTCTCCTTTCCATCGATGACCACGAGATACTCCATGCCGGAGGGGGCGGAAATGGTGAGATTCTTGTCGTACAGCAGCTCACCGAGTTCCCGTCCGAAGGTGTCCAGCCCGATCAGGAGTCGCTCCTTCGAAAAATCCAAGGCGCCGGTAAATCCCATATCGATGTGGAGGAACGAGGCGTCGAGGCGCAATTCCACGTGTGTTATCGCTCCTGCTCCCGATGATGCGACGGCTGCCCGTTTGGGTTTGATCGCCTCATATGCCAGGATACCGTAATTCTGTTCGGGATCGACGGCGTTGTGCCACAGGATATGGCGGTCGTAGGGGACCATGTAGGGTTCGGTTGTCCAAGTCTTCTTGGTCCATTCGTCCATCCATTCGAAGATGATTCCCCCGGCATAGCCTTCGGTCCGCATGGCTTCGAACATGCGTATGATTCCCTCTCCCTGCTGGAGTTCGGTCATGGAGCCATGATGGTAGCCGTCGGGGCTGAAGTGGGCGTTGCCCATACCGGTCGCAAGGCCGAATTCCGCGATGACCGCAGGGTAGGCCGTGTGGTGTTCCATGAATTCCTTGAGGTATCCTCCATAGCGGAAACGGCCGAATTCGTCCTCGTAGGTATCGTAGAGGGGGTCGTTGTTCATGAAATCGGGGTAGTTCGGGTATATGTGGTATGCGCCGAACAGGCCCGCCTTCAATTGTGGGCCGGGAAGCAGGTTGTTGATGTCGACAGTGGTCCGGTCGTTCGACTCATTGACCTTTTCTCCCTTCTCGTTGCGTTCCGAGGGGTGCTCGATCGGATCCAAGGTCGGCCAGTTGACGATGGCGACAGGGTGTTGCCATCCGTATGCCGATTCCTCGTAGCCGAGCACATAGTCGGTGCTTTCGGCCAACCAGGCCTCGGTTGGACTGGCCGCAGCTGTTGTGCGGATGTAGTCTCCGTTGAACAGGTACCCCTCGTTCAGCAAGTCGGTGTCCTCGACTTCATGCGGCTCAAGCTCCCTGCCTACCAGGTACCCGACAATGTACGCCGAGACATCGCTGGTGTAGGTTCCCCAAGCCCTACCGCGTCGCTCGGCGATGGTGGCGTTTCCATGGACCGCATCGATCACGTGGACGATTTCCTTTTGGTATTCCTCCTGGTAGTCGGTGTCGAGGTAATCGTTGCCGTGCGGTTCCTCCTCAGGCCAGATTTCCTGCATGAGCCACATCGGTTGCTCGGGGTGCAGTTGGTTGTAGAGGAGGAAGGCATGGTAGAACTCCGGGTCGAGCAAGGTGTAGATGCGTAGCGTATTGGCACCCAGTTCCCCGATCTGGGTCAACCAGCGGTAGTAGAGGGCTTTGTCCTTGGGAAAGTCGGTGAACCATTTCCCGGGCATGGCTATTCCCAGGTTGATGCCGTGGATGAACAGGTCTTTCCATTGTTCGTCCTGCCACACCTGCAACAGGTTGCCGTGCGTTCGCGAGACCATGGTGGTTTGTCCGATACTGGTGGTCGTAGCTGTGGCCTTGCCCGGAGGAAAGCTCTTGCGCATGTAGGCTTCGTCGAATATCGACTGCATGAGGGGCAGGTAGATGTGCCAATAGAAATTGTTTTCACTATCCAGTGAATTCTGGACTGTGCGTCGCATGAGGTTCGGCACTCCGGCGAGGAAGGAGAATTTCAAGGGTGTGGGACTGTATGCCCAATTGCCCGCGAGATAATAGGTGCTGTGGGAGGCTGTTGTTCCTCGGATGATGGCGGGAAACGTGGTTTCCAAACCGAAATCCTTGAGCTTCCGCGCTCCTTGGGGTGTTGTATCCAATTGGTATTCACCAAGCACTTCTGCACCGGCCAGTGGTTCGACAATGTCGAACAGGTGGGTGTAGTAGGTGGATCCCGAGAGGCGCAACGTCCGTTCCCCAGCAGGGGTGTAGACAAATTGGTTCACGTTCGGTCCCAGGTCCTCGCCCACGACCAGTACCAGTATCTCGTCGTTCGTGTTGTAGATAACGATTCCACTACCTGTGTAGTTCCACGCTTCGCCACTCTGTTGCTCGTATATGCCGTAGATCCACGAGGGGGTATCGCCAGAGGTGGACAGGTCGGCTACGAACTGTCCCGACCAACCGGTCCATGTGGCCCTGAACATTTCATAGAGTTGCGATTGTATATAGTCGGGTGTCGGGGTCGCGAAGGTGTTGTATTCAGCGACTACCGTGTTGGGATTGTCGCGGTTGAGGAACTCGCGCAGGGTATCGACATCGGTCTGGTCCATCCCACCATATATGAGGTTGCGGGTGCCTTCCTCGTGATCGCTACGGGAAAACCCTTCGCCGTTGCGGTAAATTCCGTAGGTGTCGGCGATATAGACCAGGTCCATGTCCTCGGGAACGGGACCGAGTGGAACAATCCGGTTTTCTTCCGATTCCCCGGGGTGGTATCCCCGGTAGGTTGTTGTGGCCGAGAAGGGGTCTCCGGATATGTCGTGGAGCTTGAAGTGGTGCAATAGCCATCCCAGGCCGACGTGTGCCTTGGCGCTGGTGTCAGGCACGGTCTTGTTGTAGACGAGTACCGATAGGGGCAGGGTCGGCCGGGAGAGCCAGATAAGCCAGGGGGAGAGCAATACCAGGATGAAGCCGATGCTCAACAAGAGCGAGAGGCGTATGTGGGATTTTCCTGGGATCGTTCTTTTCTTCTTCCGTTTTTTGCCCATGTATCCAGTATAAGTCACCGGGAGATGGTTTGATAGATGCTTTTTACAGGAGGAAGATCTCTTTGTCGAGGAAAACATTGACCAATTCCGGGTCGAATTGGGTGCCGGAGCAGAGTTTGATCTCTTCCACGGCGATTTCAGTCGGCAACGCCGCACGATAGGCACGGCTGCTTGTCATGGCGTCGAAGGCATCGGCGAGGGATACGATACGTACATCCAGGGGAATTTCGTCGCCCTTGAGTCCGTCGGGATATCCCCTTCCGTCGATACGTTCGTGATGGCTCCGAATAATCGGTCGGTACGGTTGGAACAGCTCGATATGTGTGATGATGCGTTCTCCAGCCACCGGATGCATCTTGATGATCTCGTATTCTTCCTTTGTCAACGACGAAGTCTTGTTCAGGATTTCCTCCGCGATACCGATTTTGCCGATATCGTGCAGGAGCGAGCCTCCTTCCAAGATCTGGATATTGTCGTGCGACAATTTGAGGGCATTGCCGATTGCCACGGAAATGGTGCGGACACGGCTGCAATGGCCTTTCGTATAGGCATCCTTCTGTTCGATGGTTTCCGAGAAGGCTTCGAGGGTCGCGCGGGTGGTGTTCTTGAGCGAAAGGAGCGCGGCTTTCAATTTGGTCTCGAGTTCGACATGGCGGGTAAGGTAGTTGGACTTCTCCGCCACCGCTTCCTGTTGCATCTGGGACTTCGAGATGACCCGTTCCACACAGGAGACGAGCGATTCGCGCCGGACAGGCTTGGCCAGGTAGTCGGCGGCACCCGAACGGATTGCCTTCATGCCGGTATCGAGGTCGTTGAATGCGGTCAACATGACGATCGGTATGCGGGGATAGTTGCGCTGCATGATATCGAGCATCTCGAATCCGGACAATCCCGGCATCTTTATATCGAGGAGCACCAGGTCGACACTTGCGGAATCTTGCTTCAGCACGGTCGACAATTCATGCCCATCCTTGCATTGGGTGACTTGGTAGCCCTCTTTCTTCAACATTATCTGCAGGACCTTCCGGATTGCAGGATCATCGTCTGTTGTCACAATATGCTTTGTCATGCTACCTTCTCCGATGGATTACGTTCTGCAGCGATAGAAAAAACGGTGCCTCTTTCCGATACTCCCCATAGTCGGGAAACATTCTTGGGAACAGGACCGAGTCCTCGATGGCAATCAAGACAAGATTGCACACAACGAATCCGGCGCATACCAATGCAATCCCAATATCCCAGAAATAGACAGCTATGAGGATGTTGACAACAGTATACCAAATAAATCCCGGATGTCTAGAAAAACTGTAGGTTCCACCACGATACAGTGCACCCGCCGTATTGGCGGAGCGGGGAATCTCGATCAACACCGAATAGGCAAGCAGTGCCCCGAATGCAAATATCAGCAGCAATAGGAGGAGGAGCAACCCTGTGCCGAAGGGGGAACGCATCGTAAGGAACATGATGGGATAGGGAACCGCCGTAAGGAAAAACCCGAGGTACAATCCCTTCTTAAGCAGATATTTGTCGTACAACACTGCCACATCGTAGAGTCCTGAGAGCAAATATCCTGTGGCTCCGATAATAAATAGTTTGATTAATCCCATAACTTGTCTGTATACTAGTACAAGTTGCATACATTTGGAAGTACATAAAGGAATTCGCATGATCATTGATATCTCTACCATCATTCCGGCAGTGGCATGTCTGCTCTATCTGTTCTTTGTAATTTTTGGATTCCTGCAATATAAGAAGGACAGGTTCTACTGGTCGTTCCAACTCTATATGATCTTCTTCTCCATATGGAGTTTCGGATCCATGATGATGCACCTCAACAGTGGTTTCATGACTCCGTTGTTCTGGAACAAGATCATGCTGATCGGTCTCCTTTCCGCTCCCTTCGCTTTGAGCAACTTCATAGTCGATATCCTTGATCTGCACAAACGCTCCATTCGCATATTCATTGCCGCCAGCTACCTGTTGATCATTCCCCTCATGTTCCTGAACTTCTCGGGAAGCATCGTGTTGGATGTCGGTTTCACCCCCGAAGGTGTCTTCTACTACCAACTTGCCCCAGGTTCGGCATTCGCCTACTCCATAAGTTATATCTATCTGCTACTCACCCTTGGGATCCTGATGTTCAGCGCAAAGATCAAACCGCTGCAGAAGTACCACAAGAACCTGTTCCTTCCACTCATCGGTGTGGTCATCATGCTTATCGGAATTTTCATGAATATCTTTCCCGCGGTGGGCAAGTACCCGGTCGATATATTCTCCGCGACCATAAACGCGTTGCTGTTGTTCTACACGATCTACAAGTTCAAGCTGATCAACTATTCCAGGGTAGGATTGAATATCATCTACTCTACGATCCTTGCGATCATCGCTTCCGTTTCCTACTACCTGATCATCAAGATCATCCAGCTGTACAACACCGATTTCGCTCCGGGCGATATTTCCCAACTGGCGATCATACTCGGTATCGTGACGGTTATCATTATCCATCCGATCAGGAATTTCCTTACGTTCATCGTCGATACGGTCATAATCCCGAAACGGCACCCGTACCAGACGACTATCAAGAATCTCAGCAAAAAGCTGACGACCATTGTCAACCTGCAGGAACTCGGGGACGAGGTGGTCAAGAACCTGAGCACGGGCTTGAAGACGGAGTGGGTCGTGTTCGCGGTCAAGCGGATAGGCGATGGTGACAAGTTCCTCATGATCTCGAACAGCAAGTGCCCGACAGAACTCGAGACCGGTGACGAGCTGGTGTTTTCCTTCCCCAAGGAAGTTGAGGAAAAGCTGCAACGGTTGAGTCGGGAGAACAGTTCGTCGATCATCAACGTCCACCCGGACGAGCCGAGGCTGCAGGTGAGCGAACAGCTTCCACTGGCCGATGTGCTGATTCCCCTCATATTCAGGAAACAGATCGCCGGGTATATCCTGATTGGATACGATTACAACAAATCGCTTATCACTTCGATAGAGGTCGAGGCATTGGAAATCCTTGCGGCGCAGAGCTCCCTTTCGTTGGAGAATGCCCTTTCGTTCGAGCAGCTGCGGATCCAGGGCAACGAGCTTACCATGAGCAAGAACAAGCTGGAGGCGATATTCAATGGAATCGCATCGCCCGTTTGTCTGATCGATATCGATTTCACTATCCAGGAGGCGAACACCGCCGCAGTGACATTCTTCGGCAACAACAAGAAGGAGTTGATCGGGAACAAGTGTTATCGGGCGTTCTTCCACCGTATCCGGCCGTGTCCCTTCTGTCAGGCTCTTGATTGCCTCCACTCCGGTGTCCTGCAGGAGACCGAGGCGGATGTGTCCGAGCGGGTATACTCGTTCCAGTTCCACAATGTGAAGGTTCCGGAGAATTCGAAGAGCGTCTTCATCGAGATCATCAACGATATCACCGAGCAGAAGAACCTGCAGGAGGAGTTGGTCAGGACCGAGAAGATGGCAGGTATCGGCACATTGGCCGCGGGAATAGCCCATGAGCTGAACAATCCCTTGGCGGGGATCTCGGGTACTGCGGAGATCATGCTCACCGAAGTCGATGAGGGTAGCCAACACCATGAGTACCTGGAGGATATCCTTTCGTACTCCAAGACCGCAGCCGACGTGATCAAGGAGCTCTCGATCTATTCGCGCAAGGAGCCGATCAAGGAAATCCAGCAGGTCGAGATAATAAGGGTCCTCGAGTTCTCGCTCCGCTTGGCAACCCGTGGAGTCGATTCGCAGAATATCGTGGTCAAGCGCAACTACCACGCCCTGCCGTTCATCGAGGCGAACGAGGGCGAGTTGCAGCAACTGTTCCTGAACTTGATTGTCAATGCGATCCAGGCCATGGAAGGCAAGGGGACCCTCACCCTCACGTGCATGGAGGTCAATGGCTTCGTCTATATCAAGGTGGGAGATACGGGATGCGGTATCGCCGAAGAGAACCTCAACCAGATATTCACCCCATTCTTCACAACGAAGGCACCGGGAACCGGAACGGGTCTCGGGCTTTCCAACTGCTACAGTATCGTGGAGAAAATGGGCGGACGCATACGGGTGAAGAGCGAGGAACGTGTCGGTTCCGAATTCACCACGATATTCCCGATGGATGACGAGGGGCGTGATGCGATCAGCTTCGCCCTGGTCTCCGACCAAGCCGGCATAAACGATGTGTTCTTTATCCAGCGGAAGGTGCTGGTCGGCGAGAAGGGCTATCTGGAGGAGACGATCCATAGGGCTGTCGACGAGAAGGCGACCCATATCCTCGCGTTCAAGGGGTTGCACCCGGTGGGGACCGTTTCGTTGATGACGTCGGACAATTTCTGGCCACTGCCGATTTCGCGGTATTTCGATGTCGAGTCGGTGTTGCAGTCGCGCAATTGTTCGGAGATCATCCGGTTGGCTGTGTTGCCGGAAATGCGCAATACCGCGGTGTCGATCGGTCTGATCGTGCTTGTGTTCCTACTGGCGCGCAGCAAGGGTGTCGAGAACATGATTATCGATGTGTTTGCCGACGATGTGAAGACAATAAAGCTCTACAAGAAGTTCGGCTTCGAAGAGGTGGGTACGTATTATTCGCCATCGGCGGTCACGGTCCTGATGCTGCAAAGCAAGACGACCATGGAGAAGGACCAGAGTCAACTTCGACACTTCGTGCGACCGCTGTTCAGACGCTTGCGGCCCATGTTCAACTTCGGGACATACACCCAGGGTGTACTTGATGAAATGGATAGGATCCTCAGTGCCGACACCGAGGTTCCGGACGAGGAGGAGAGGATCGGGTAGTGGTCTGTAACCTGTAATCCTTTCCTTCGGTCCAAGCGATGTGTGGCAGAGGTCGTGTAGAACCGGATATCGACTATCCGATTCTCCGTGGCCTAGCCACACCCTGCTTCCACTCGAAGTCGGCATCCTCATAACACAATTACACAGGGCTCTTGGACAGGAGATGTAGTCACATCTTCCGTCTACCCATGCGCTTATTCTTTCCTGGTTGTGAAGCTTCGAAACCGATCGGGGAGAACGTATCAAAAACACGGTAATCGCGTACTTCAAACGATAATAGGTTCTTTTGCTGAATTTATTCGAATTTTTGCACTTTCATAATAAAAAAATACAAAAATGAATGGATATATGCCTTTTAGCTATAGGAATTCCTTTACGTTTTCGGCTCCAGCCAGGTATTTTTCAAATAATCATATTTATATTTAATTGATTAAAATTAATAAATATTAACAAAAAAAGATATATATAGCTAATAAAAGTTAAAAATTATCAATTAAAATTATATAATAACAAAATTTAATAATAAATAGTAAAAATTACTATTAAATGATAGATATTGATTGACAATGCTGTCTATGTATTGTATTCTCTAATAAGAGAAGAAGTCTTCCCATACCGTCGACTCCTTCCGTGCTTTGGACTGGCGCTCAACATGAGGACAACCAGTCGACGAGCTTCACAAAGTATGACCAACCATACTCCCGTCAAGGTTAGGACCTTGAAGCCAATATGCTGGCCTCATTCCATCGGGAATACACCAATTGTCAATGAATAGGATAATTTGCGATCGATCATGGTATCCAGGACGGTACTTGTTGGTTGCGTAGTGGGTTGATCCGTAAAGGATACGACCATTTTCAGGAAGATCGATTCCAAATCCCATGGATTTCCAATTCCTGGATGAATATCCATCGATTGTTGTCGCCTCACTGATGAACAGGAATTTGGAAGAACTGCAAAGCTCGACTCCAAAGGAAATAGCTTGTCGAAAAGTATTTCCATGGAGAGCCAAAGGAGGGTTCAAACCAGATGAAGAAGTTTCGAGAATCTATAGTCAAAACCTATATGTCGAAGACTATTTCTGGATTGCTCCAGAAAATTATCAATATTTCCAAGGAGGTATGATATGGGCAGAAAATTAGTTGTCTTATTTCTCGTATTGTTCGCTGTGTCTATGGGCTCTTTGAGTGCCCAAGAGCAGCTGGAATCGAATACACCCAGCGAGTTCGATGTTGGGATTATCTTGAATTACTCCTATGCGGATCTCCGCGACCAGAATTTCAAGGAATATATTCCAACCCTCAGATTCCAATGGAACATGTTGCCGTGGTTGGGGCTCTCGGCTACAGGCTATGTGAACGGAGAGGAGTATGCCTCTCTCGTCCTTGAGGCTGTGCTGCGCGCTCCCCTCGGGTTGATCGAGCCGTATGTGGCGACTGGTCCAGGATATCTGGTGGCATTGTCTGAAGATGTCCCCGTTAGCGGAACCAGCAACTTCGCATACAATTTTCGCGCCGGGTTCGACGTCAATGTCACCGATTGGTTCTCGATTGGTCCTGGCATCACCCTTTTGATTCCGGATGTCGTCGACTTCTTCCAGAACATTTCCACTGTGGACATGGATTATCTGAAAGAGTTCAGTCTCATCGGAATCGGAGCGAAATTGCGTTTCTAGCCTGACGGTCGGCATGTCTCGGTATCGTCCTCCCAGCTGTTCGAAAGACAATCTGGAGGGGATAGGTGCCGGACATAGCTGTCCCAGGCTCTCTCTCAACAGGAGTTGATGTATGAGAAAATCAAGAAGATTAACGAAGTATGTGTTGATTGTCGCACTAGCGGCGATCATCACATTCATGGTGGGATGT
>Ga0154462_127_pt2 | contig 18121 bp, 17 predicted proteins | sample RifGroC2_FD_105655 | JGI IMG/M metagenome (GOLD analysis project Ga0154462, IMG submission 105655) | Spirochaetes bacterium GWC2_52_13
TTGTTCGCAGTCTCGGGTGCCATGACACCTTCATAGACACCTGTACCGAACTTCTTGCTATCCGGGTGATGCCGTTTCGCATCATCGTAGGCTACCCATGCCGCGATATTCTCGCCCACTCCAGGAACCGCACCGATACCTACGCCGATACCGCCCCACTTGAATATATTGAAGATGTTGCGTTTCAGGATAGGCCATAGATGTACCTTGGGAGCTTCCTCCCTGACGCTGTGGACCTCGCGGGAGCCCGATGACTTCATGACCTTCACAATTTGCGGCAAGCCGAAGAACGCGATAGTCATGGGAACGAACGGGATACCCGACATCAGATCGGGAATACCAAAAGTGAGACGGGTCCAACCCTGGATATCGTCCAACCCCACGAGTGCGAGCAACAGTCCGATGAAGCCGGCAATCCAGCCTTTCACCTTGACGTCGGCGTTGGAAATGGAACCGCAGATCAGAATCCCGAATATCGAAAGCCAGAAGAATTCGGGAGAAGTGAACATCAAGGCCAGTTTGGTGACCATCGGGGTGAAGAGGACGAATATGGCCAAGCCGAACAGTGTGCCGATAACCGAGGAGGACCTGGCCAGCAGGTTTGCATTCCGGGTCTCCCCTTTCAGTGCGAGCGGATGCCCATCAAGACACGTGGCGGCCGCAGAACCGGTACCGGGAATATTGATAAGGATCGCTGATATCGAGCCTCCGAAGATAGCTCCGATGTAGACTCCGAAGAGTATGGTCAGGGCCAAATCGAGTGCCATTCCGTAGGTGATACTTGCAAACAGTGCGATCGCAACGGTAGCGGACAAACCGGGCAATACACCGAAAAGTATTCCGATTACCATCGATCCGAACATCAGCACGAGATTTAACGGACTCAAGAGAAATGAGCCACTAAAGACGAAAAACATTTTCAGATTATCTAAGACGGAAATAGCTTCCATGCTGGTGACTCCTATCAAAATGCTACGGTAGCGGAACGCCGATCAGATACTTGAAGACGAAGAATACTGAGAATGACGTTATGATGCTGATCAAGATGATGTTCTTTGGCTTGGTAACCCTGAATGTGAACATGACGAGGTTCATGAACACCATCGTGTTGAGCCAGAACGGAATCCGGATCTTGGTGAACATGATCGTGTCCCAAAACACCACCATGTAGAGATAGAGATAGAAGAACACCAGGATTGTCTGTGATGCCTTGTCCTCACGAAAGCGTGCTATCAAGCGCTTCGGAAGCAGCCAGCCGAGGGTAGCCCCACGCTTGATCGAATGGATGACCAGATATATCGACATCAGGATCAATCCGATTCCTATGGCCAACAGAAAAAACCCGGGTGCAGTGAAATATTGCGCATCCATTATACGGATGGCATCGGTTGAAATCTTATGGGCGTATATGCACAAGGCTATGCTGCTGATACCCAAGACGATACCGAATAGCAAATCCCGTTCCCGCGCCTTCATATAAACCTTGGTCGTCTGTTCTTTCGTGGACGTGTCCATCGGTACCAATCTCCTTTCCTTCGCTAGCGAAAAGATAATCGGGATGGGACAGAAATTCTATCCCACCCCACGTATGTCTTGTAGTCGTTACGGCCGGGGAATTCCTGCCGATTCGGGGCTCATCTTGGCGATACCCAGGTCATGGGCCATCCACCAGGTGACCGCTTCCATGTTCTTGGCCAGCGTATTGGCATCGTCTCCAGCCAAACCGAAGATCTTTGCACTCTGGGTCTTGGCGAACTCGGCTGTCTTGGGATCTGCCATTGCCTTCTTGAATGCTGCGCTGAACTGTTCGACAGCTTCTGCCGGTGTATCCTTCGGCAACATGAATCCGAGCCATTGGAACATGTTGGCAAATGCGAAAGCACCTTGGGGATAGAGTTTGGCGGCTGCGGGAACTTCTCCCTCCCATCCGGCAAAGGTCTCGCCCTGGGCTTCGGTGATCACCAACGGCCGAACGATTCCGGCACGGATATATTCGCTGATTTCTCCTGTGGAGCAACTGACTGCGGCGGTCTCACCACTCAGCATGGCGGTGATGGCAGGTCCGCTTCCGTTGTATGGAACATGCTTGAACTCCACATTGGCTGCCTTTTCGAGGGTGACTGCCTTGGTATGCCAGCCCTTACCCTGTCCAGAATTGGCGATAGTAACCGATTTGGGACTTGCTTTCGCTGCCGCAACCAGTTCCTGGATCGTCTTGTATGGTGAGTCTACCGGCACCGCTATGATTCCACCGGAACCTGCCGCGACAAAGAAGTGCCAGTTCTCGGATGTCGGGGCAACGTTATTGGCACCGAAGAACATCGCTGTCTCCGAGGCACCAAGAACCGTATATCCGTCATGCGCCGAGGTCCATACCTTCTGTGCGGCTGTGCCACCGTTCGCTCCGGGCATATTGGTGCTGATAATCTTGACACCCAGGTCTTCTTCCATCAACGGAGCAAGAAACCTGCACCATGCATCGGTTCCGCCACCCTGGCTGGAAAAGATATACACATTGATATCCTTATCAGGATAACTCGCGGTTTCGCTTGCACCTGCAGCGAAGACCATAGTCGTCGATACCAGTACCAATACCAGTACCATCAGAAATTTTTTCATGTAATGCCTCCCTTTCCTTTTGATTGAAGAATACCTCTCCAATAATCAATACACCGAATCAATCATATACTCGAACGAATCGTTCGGATTTCGCTTTTTCATCAACGCATCCATGGTCGCCATATCGATACGGCTTGCCATCTGCTCGAACTTCCTTGTCAATTTGAGAACCAGATCGAAGTGTTCCCGGGTATCGACTTCCTTCGAGGTGACGTCGAATGCATACCAGTCGTCCACGTACCCGATCTTCTTCACATAATACAGGAACTCCATGAGTTCATTGACGTGATACGCCCCTGGCAACAGGTCCCAGTCCCAATTGCGATCGTTGTCGTTCAAGTGGACGTAGAACATCTTCCCTGCCCGATGAAGCATGCTTAGCGCTTGTGCCGGGCGTTCCCCTCCGAGGATGGAGTGTCCGAAATCCATGGTCACACCAAGGTTCGGGGCTCCGACCGATTGGCTGAAGCTGAGGGTTTCCCCTGCTGTGGCGAACATGCATCGGGTCCGCGGATCGTTGAACTTGTATTCGATGCAGAGTCGAACCGATCGATCATGTTCACAGATCGCACCGAAGGTCTCCTCGGCATACCGGTAGGCGTCGAGGTAGTTCATCTCGAACACATAGTCGTGGCCATCGTTGAGCGGACAGGTCGTGAGTCGATCGGTACCGACTTCGTGGGCGGCATCCATGGCCTGTCTGAATTCATCGACCACTTCCTGCCGCTCTTCGGCGACTTCGCTGGTGAACGAACCCCGAATCCACTTGTCCTGTCTCCGGGACCGCACGTTGATCGCCGAGACTCCCAGGTTGGAGTCCGCCAGCAGCTGCTTGAGCAGCTTCATATCCTCAAAGTCGGTGGGATAGCACAGCTCGAGGCCATCCAATTGCTTGACCTTCCTGGCAATCCCGAACTTTTCCACAAGGGCCCTGTTCGGGTTGTACTGCATGTAACGGTTTTTGACGCCGCCAAGAAATGCCGTGATAATCGACAATTTGTTCATTTTATATTTCTCCTCAGATAGTTGATGCCGTCATTGTTTACCTTGTCTTCAAATGCCAATGTCTCCTCTTCGGTCTCGAGCTGGTCGATCCAGCCTTCCAGATAATACGAAGGAGCTTTCCCATGCGTCGCGAGTATGGCTTGTACTGTTTCGAGTTCAAGGATTCCCTCACCCATCGGACAGCCTGAAATCAGGAAGCCGGTACCGACGCGCCGTATCTGCACATCCTTGACGTGGATGCGGCTGATGTGCTGCACAACGTCCTCCAATGCCTGGTACGTACCGATGTTCTGCACGATTGAGTTGAAACAATCGAAACAGATCGACACTCTCGGTGAGTCCAAGGCTTTGAGAATGGCTACCAGATCGACAGGTTTCAGCACAAAGTGGTTCTCGAGCGATAGGTCGATCCGCAGCTTGTCCAGAAGGGGTATGACACTCTTAAGGTCGGCAATAGCCTTGTCGATATCGAGTTCTTCCTCATCCACTTCCTCCACCACCAGGCGCATCATCGTGCCGCCAAGTTCTGCGGTGGCTTCCAGGGCTCTTTGCAGTTGTTTCGGATCATGTCCCCTGAAACCGGTTTCAATGCGTAACCGGGAAGCATACTCGTCCCGGATCGCCATGCGCTCGGCTGGACTTACCAGATGGAACGGAAGATTCTCACATATCTGCACACAAGAGAGGTCCATGGAAAGCGAGCGATCGAGAAAACCCCTCAAGTCCATCTTCTTCGAGAGAATCGCCCACCTGTACGAATAACTGCTTAACCCGATTTCCATGTCCACCCCTATTGCCATACAATACAGACTAACGTAAATACAGTATTACTGTAGTACAGTATTATAGGGACGTCAACACATATATGATTTTTCTTTTTATCTAATTAGTTTATATATAGTATAATTTTAACAGATGTTTTGTACTCATTTTAAAGAAAAATGGTGCCTCGGATTGTAGTTGCGTAGGTGGAAAAGGCCTCTACAGACGATCGATAGTAACCTTGGAGGAGACCATTGTGCGGGTCATTTTCGAAGAACACCCATTGCTTCGGTGAAGGGCTCGTTATTTTCCTTGCATTACGTCATCATGCTGTCAGGAGATTTTGGAGTATGGAAGCATTGGAACGAGCTACGGGAGCCTTGCTAGGTCTATTTGTCGGAGATGCCCTGGGAGCCCAGACTGAGGGTATGCATGAATCTGACCTCCTCACATTATTCCCGCAGGGAATCGAGGAAATGTACACAAAGGACCGTATCGTTGGAGATTGTGGAGAAATCACCGAAAGAAGTGAACTGGCAATCCTTCTCGCACAAAGCATGCTCCTGAGCAATCGATTCGATACCGACAATATCACGGCTACCTATAGGAACTGGCTGGGGGAAAATCCTTCCTTGGTGGAAGCTTCCCTCAAAGCTGCCCTTGAATCCGCCCCTCTCGTAAAAAGCGAATCAAACGGGGCCCTGTCCCGTATCGTTCCCGTGGCCATATATGGATCGACAAAGCAAACGAAGACCCTTCTGGATATGGCTGAACAAGCGTGTATGATTACGCATCGGAGTCAACTCTGCATTGACAGCAACAAGACCTATGCCCTGGCACTTGTGGAAAGCATCAATGAGGGAACCGGTGGTGAAAAACTGGTCGGCTATCTGAAGGTCTGTGCGGCAAAATACCATTTTGATGGACGCATCCCCGCTATCCTCAACAGTGTCTCCAAGAGCAATGCTGCCTCCTCTGTGGGCAAAGACAAGGATTCGGTCCTCCATACCCTGCAGATTGTCCTTAAAACCCTGCTTGAGACATCCTCGTTTGAAGCAGGAATGAAGCAGATTGTGAAAAAGGGTGGTTCGGCCTGCTCGAATGCGGCTATCTATGGCAGCCTTGCGGGAGCGTTCTATGGGCCGGAGGCTATTCCCGATCGCTGGGTAGCTGAGTTGCAGGCTACCGATAGCCTCACCAGATTCCTGAGAAAGCAGTCTGCCCACAGAAGGTTCAATATGAATCTGGAAACCATGGCAAGCGACCTTGCAACAAGACTACTCAAAAATTAGTTGCAGGCAGGCATAAATTCGAACTATCGGTATTTCCAATGAAAGGTATTCCTACCCAAGGGCAAGGGGTGGAAAGTGATGGCTTCGCTTCGTTTGCCATGAAAGGTTCCTTCGGTCACCTCACGTCGACTGTATCTGCCCATCGGTCATCTGTTCGGTGACACCGACATCTATCTCATTCAGCCTGTTGTCGACAATCGGTGTCAGTTTCTTATGGGTAGCGACGTACGAGATGGTCTGCTGCGCCCTGACATATTCACTCACATAGATAGCCTCGACGCGGACAGGGTCGAAGAGCGGAACCAGCTTTTCTGCTTTCCGCTTCCCCTCATCAGTGATCGGTTGGTTGTTGAATCTCAAACCTGGCTGGTAGAACTCGCCTTTTTCCTTATCAGCATGCCGCAGTACATATATGCCCATAACCGTACAATATGCGCAACTTGGCAGGTCGTCAATTGATACATTGGATTCTCATTCCTGGTATTCGAACAAATCTCCTGGTTGACACTCCAGTGCCTTGCAGATCGCTTCCATGGTAGTCAGCCGGATGGCACTGATCTTGCCGGTCTTGAGGTTTGAGAGGTTGGCGATGGTAATGCCCACCTCCTGCGCAAGCTCGGTGAGGGACATCTTGCGGTCCGCAAGCATCCTATCCAATCGAATGATAATTGCCATGGCACTTCCTATACAGTCTGTTCATATTCTTCCTGCAACTGCAGCCCATAGGTAAACACTTTTGCAAGGATCAAAAGCGTAAGAGCATACACAACCTCCGCTGGTAGTGGACGGAAACTGAACTGCAACAGCTCATGCACCTCCACTGGTGCCTGCTGAAACACCACCAACAGGTGAATTTGCCGCATATAGGCGAACGCCAGCAGAAGTAACCCCATGTTCCTCACAGAATCGGAAATCGAACGTGCAAAGCCTTCCTTCCTTGAGAACGACGATACCGCCCGTCTCAGGTACACCAGGAACAGGATGGCGACGGCAAGCGTGAGGACCAACAGCAGGGAACATATGATATAGGCACCAAGACTCTCCGCTACAATCGGGACCACAAGATTCACACTATCCGAAAGCGGTGCCACCAGGGGTAAGGGAATTCCTTCCCCGGAGATCGGTACCGAAATGAGATAGATTGCCAATCCGATCAATGCAAGACTCCCCACCACCAGGCCAACAGTAAGCAAGACAAGCAGAGGTTTGAGTATCTTGGATGGATATGTAAGCATGAGAACCCTCCAACATTATTGTTTTACAACTAATATTTATCGTATAACGATAAATATTGCAAGTGTTTTTCCACTTTTCACGTAGAATCACGAACCTGGTCACCCGGATCGTATCGCGTATCACGGATTTGATGTTTAGGAGGCCGTGGATTTTCCTTTTCTCTCGCAACGCGGTTTCTTGCCTTTCATATAATGAAACTCTCTGCACAAGTCACACTTTCCATAACGAGGACACCTTTTTTTGCGGCAAGGACAGTCGTAACCCATGTTCAGCTTTTTCCATATCGCATGGCATTCAACCATGCCGAACCGAAATACGAGAAGAAGGCTATCGCCACATTCCATTCCTTTTCCGCGGAGAGCACCTGGAAGGCGACCTTTCCGGGTGTGTTGTTCATATTTCCAGGACAAACATCCTTCATCTCACCATTCACAACCACCTTCAACCAGACATGCCCAGAATACAACTTCCGGTCGGGAAAGAAGGTCCTAGTGGCATATACCATGTGTGAGTCTACTCCCAACTTTCTCAGAATTCTATACAGGGCCCCGGTTTGCTGCCAACAATACCCCAGCCCCCTTTTAAAAGCCCGCTTTGGCGAGTCCCAAGAATTGCAATACGAATATGCCATTTTAGCGGATACCAAGCCCTGGGCGTATTCAACCAATGGCCATCCCTCGAGACCAGACACCTTGCAAGCCGCCACGGCATCGGCAATCTCGATAATTCCATGATACTCTGTTACCTTCTGCCCATTTCGTAGTAGAACCAATGTACAGGGAATAGTCCGAATATATGTTGCCAAGGCAATACACGCACACAATCCGAATAGGATAACGAATGAAACAAGGGCATACATGAAAAAAGCTTTATTCGGCATCCTCAAATCCCCGTTCTATTGATTTCAACAAAGCCTTGCTGGTATTGGAGGCACCGGAAACCACATCGACCAACAATGTCTGCTGCTCGAGAACCCGATCAACCACAGCAACCGCTGCCCGAGCCCGCTCCGAATCCTTGTTGGATACGACAACAATGTCCTCGTATCTATGCATCAGAACATAGGTATCTACAACATAAGTGAAATTATTGTAAATGAAATATCCTCGATAGACACCGTCGGAATAGCCTGACAGATCCACATCATGGATCTCCATTTCTCCTACCCAAGAATGGTCCCAGGGTACCCGATAGTCTTCGGCACAGGCAGTGAGGGAGACAAGAATCACACAAACAATTAGGATCAATACAGGTCTATTCATTTCTCTCGTTCGGACTCCTTTACATGCAAATACAATTTTTCAAGAAGAAAAACCAACTTTTCGGTTTCTATATCATCAAGAACTTCAGAGAATGGTCTGAACAAGGTCTCGATATCGGGCAGAATCTTATGGATCAGCTCCTCCCCTGACGGAGTTGCAATCAAATGGTTAACCCTTCGATCCTGGGCAAATGGTTTCCTTTGAATCAGCTGTTTCTTCTCAAGGCCGTCGCATATCACCATTGCGTTTGTCGTATCGGTCTCCAATGCTTTTGCCAACAGTGACTGGTTCATTCCTTGCTCGATTTTTGCCCCCGTGACGATGGCAAGAAGCGCACCGAATTGGGAATAGGTTATTCCATACCCCTTCAGCATGCTGTTGATTCTTCGTCGTGTCTTCAGGTGGATACCCGCAATCAATTCAAATACCATCCGCTGATTGTTGTCGCCATATATCATACTAGTTAGTATAATACCAATTAGTACTAATAACAAGTCCCTTTCGCAAACAACACGCCACTCCTCTCTTTGTCTAAAATTGCCTTGTGACCAGCATACACAATCCGACCCACTTGGGGTAAAGCATCAGGAAAGCATCACCCAGCAACCTGCTTGGAAACTTCCTTGTGAATTTCGCTATCACCTTTCGCACAATCGGCGCTACACTGGATATGTAGCAATACCAATCGTCTTTAGGGAGAAACGATCATGAGACTGAGACCGATATGGATTGTCCTATTCTGCCTGATAGTCCTGGTTTCCTGCACGACAGGAAGGGACGTCGTCCAACTGGAACCGATCGAACCAGTTGCCGAGACACCAGCGGTCCAAGAGGCAGCGACCGACACTGAAGAAAAGACAAACGACATCCTCGCGATAACCTGGGACACCACCGCAGAACAATGGCGAGGCATGTACGGCCATCGACAGACAGTCTCGCTTCCTCCCAACGGGCAAGCGAAACCCTATTATGGCTACGGATTGTTCGACATGGATTCGAGCATCGGCAGTGCCGCCGTGGTCATGGAACTGTTGACCTATGAAAAGGGAGGGACGGTCACCATCGAATTGCGCGAGGGCCCCGAATACCACAAGGGGGGAGCTGTCCTCGACACTACCGGAAACACCTACGAAGGGTGGAATACCGTTTTTGTATTTGTCGATGAAAACGGACAGGAAATCGTACCGGCGGTGGATTCCATTATAGAAATCCCGGATCCCGACGAACCGGTGGTGCTCCCCACACAACCAGCACCGACGTATTTCACCGTACACAACGCGACCGGTACGACCCTCACCTACCTCGATATCTACACCTACGACATGATGGCCACCGATGAACTCGGGTACAACCTGCTGCCCCAGGGACCGCTGCCTCCAGGCGACTCGGCCCAGATCCTATTCTCGGAACACAAGGATTTGGAGGAGGCTATCCTCTACCGATACGCACAGCTGCTGCATGTATTCGCAGAGAATGAAGCGTTGGAAACCTTCTATCGCGAGTGGTATCCCGACTTTGACACCCTCGACCTGACGATATCCTCAGAGCACCTGTTCCTCATGGAAAGCACCACCGAAACAGCGGCAAATACCATCAGGATAGAAAACCAGACCGACTACGATATTATCGAACTCTATATCCTCACCCCCGATATGGAAGTCGGACTTGATTTCAGCAAGGAGCTGTTGGGCGGCATCGACTTATCCAGCGGCCGGTTCGCGGACATATCCATCGACCAGTGGCCATACCTGCAGGAATTCCTAGCCAACAGCGACATGAGCAGCCTACTTCTCGTCGCGTACGACGAAGACGACTACATGCTGGTCAAAGAGTGGTATCCCGCATTCGATTCCTGGACACTACTGCTCACCCAGGACGATTACTTCGATCTGTAGGGAAGCCGGACGACTAGGAAAGGGGTCGTACCACCACCTTGGGTTCGATGCTCACCTCGGTTTTCATGGAGTTGGAGATCAAGCAATATCGTTCGGCTTTCTCCAGAATCTTGACGGTCCTCTCCACATCGTCATCGGATGACACGACAACGGTAGGCGTTATGACTATGCGCGTGAATTGCATGCCGGCATCCGTCTTCTCCAAAGTCCCTGTGGCTTCGGATGCATAGTTGAGAAATACAAGCTTGGATTTTTCCGCTATCGACAAGAAGGTGGTCATCAGACATATCTCCGCCGACCCCACAAACAGATGTTCGGGGGACCATATTCCGGGATGTCCGCCGGGAAATTCGGGAGGTGTCGCTACCTCGATGGTCGGCATTCCCTTGGTTCCTAGCTTGCCTTTGCGCATGGCACTCCATTGTACATTCGTCGTATAGGTATGGATTTCGGACATTGCAGCCTCCCTTTGGATGAGTCTTACTCCAAGATACGAAATTTTTCACATACGAGCCACCCGGTTTTGTCTTGCAACGGTAGTCCGAACCGGTATAATTAACGGCATGATGCAAAAATCGAAGATTGCCGCCCTTCTCCTGCTCATATTCCTGCTCACCCCGCTCGCGGGTGCAACGTTCCCGCAGACAGACGCAAAGACAATCGGGGGATCCGAATTCGATTTTCCTTCCGACGCATTGTCCCGGGGACCAGCCCTATTCGCCCTTGCCATGGGAACTTCTCGTGAAAACGGAGAAATCCAGCAGCAGCATCTACTCCAGTGGCAAGCATACCTGACCGCTTCGACATCGTTCCTACGCGAATGGCCCCTGTACCATTTCCCCGTTATCGATGCTCCGGGTTTTATCCAAGGTGTCATTCGACGCGGCATCGCGAAGAGCTATGAGGGACTAATCGACGACGACAAGGCAGCCGTGTTGTTCATCAAGAGCGCCAGGAAATTCTCCGAGGAATCGGCAATCCCGATCGACGACCAGGCGACTCTCGTGGTCGTACGGTCCAACGGCAGCATAGCAGGATTCGTGAAGGGCTTGCCCAGCACCCAGTCGTTGGGAACACTGGAGCTTCTTGCGAACAATTGATCCGTTTGGCATTTCAAGGAATGGTTTTTTCACGTAAATACTTTGTTTTGTTTCCATAATGCTGCGTATTCCATGCAAAATGGAAACGAAAGGTATCAATATGCTGGGAATAAGCAGGACCTAGACCACTAGGGATTCAGTTGCTCAAATACTGTTAATTTTCAACAGATGCATTCATAAAAGCACTGGTCGGACCAAGTATTCGAATTCCTACTGAAAATAAATGAAAAATATTATAATATAAGGAGTTAAATAGGGACAATTCGAAGAAAGAGGCGTATACTATACCCATGGAACTAAAAATTAAAAACCGGGACATGTACTTGTCCCAACTGATTTCTTACCGCGACACACCGCTTATCAAAGTCGTCACCGGCATCCGTAGATGCGGCAAGTCCACACTGTTGGAACTCTGGAAACAGGAATTGCTTCGTAGTGGAGTCCCTGCGAAGAATATCATCCATATCAACTTCGAATCCATGCAATTCGACAACATCAAGGATTACCGGTCACTATACGCCTGGGTGGAAAGACAGTTGCAACCGACACGGACCTACCTCATGCTTGACGAAATCCAGCAGGTGAAGGATTGGCAGAAGGCGGTCAACGCCCTTACGGTAGATATGGATATCGATATCTACCTCACCGGATCGAACGATTACCTGCTCTCATCCGAATTGTCCACGCTCATCACCGGCAGGTATGTCGAGATCCAGATGTTTCCGCTCTCATTCAAGGAATTCTTGGATTTCCAGGAGCTTGGTCGGGAACTGTCGCTACAGGAAAAATTCGACTCGTATCTGAAGTATGGTTCGATGCCCGCAGTTTCATCACTCCCGCTCGATGGCCAAGTGATCACGAACTTTCTCCAGGGTATCTACAATACCGTAATCATGAAGGATGTGATCCAGCGCAATGTGGTCAAGGATGCATTGTTATTGGAGTCGGTCCTCCGCTATCTCATGCAAAACATCGGCACCATCTTCTCTACCAAGAAAATCGGTGAAAACTGTACGAGTGGAAGCCGGCGAACGTCCCAAGAGGTTGTGGAAAGTTATCTCAATATGTTCGAGCAGGCCTTTGTGATTTACCAAGCGAACCAATTCGATATCAAGAAGAACCATGTGAACCCCAACCTGTCCAAGTATTACACCGTGGATACGGGTATATGGCATGCCGTGCTGGGATACCACACCTTGAACAAGGAATCGCTCATAGAAAACATCGTGTATCTCGAACTGCTCAGAAGAAATTTCGAAGTCTTCGTGGGAAAGATCGAATCCCATGAAATCACGTTCATTGCAAATCGGCATGACCTTCAGTTGTATGTACAGATCGTTTCCAGTTTGGAAGACACCTCCAACTTTGAGGACAAACTCACCACGTTGCAAATGGTCAATGGAACATCCAAGAAATTGATCATCACCCTCGACGAAGGCGACATGCCGACGTTTGAAGGCATCGAGGTCAAGAACGTGTTGGATTTTCTTCTGGAGTAAGTGTATCCCGACCTGATTCGATTACCATCGTTACACGACACATACGGCATTGGCGGAAATTCGCCAATGCCGTTTATCTTATTCAGTACCCCATGGGGGTGGTATTCGAGTGCTTCAAACTATAATGCTGGATTTGTCACCGTAGCATGGTCGAGGGCTACATTGGTCTGAGCCAATAGCCGTCCATTCATCGATGCCGTATTGTTCATGACTATCTGTGTCTGGCACAAAACGATACCTTCAAAATGCGAACCGGTTCCCATGGATACTTCCCCGGCTACTTGCCAAACGATATTCTTCGCTTGGGCTCCGCCCGCGAGAATGACATCGAAACCATTCCCAATTCCAAGATCGCCATCGATTTGGAATATCCAGGTATCGTTCGCACCACCGGTGATCGTAACATCCGACCCGATGGAGACCGAACTCGTCCATTTGTAGAGTCCGGGAACCAATGAAAGACCACCAATCTCACCCGAACCGAGATTCAATTCATCGGGAGTCGACCGTCCGGCGGCATCGGTATAGGCGAGTTCCATATCGGAGACAGCTGTCGTCAAGTTCGAGGAAGTGGGAGTGACCATATCGGCGGCATAGAGGAATCCATTTACCTGGAACGAGGTCGCATACCCGGTCGCATCAGTCTGTGAGAAGCCGGTCATGTACGATTCGGCGGCAGGACTCAGCCCGATATCACCGGTGATAATCGAATCTGGAACTGTAGAGATCGCGGTCTTGGCCAAGATGACATAATTGGCTGCTGTCCTCAGATTCACTGGTGCAGGACCAATGCCATCTGCGGCTGTGGTGAACGCCCAGACCTTGTCCTCGGTCATCGCGGTATTGCCGATAGTCTCGACCCCTGTCGAAAGTGTGGCGGTATACTCGGTGACATAATCAAGATTTGTCGTCGGTGCGAAAATCGCCTTCTTGTTCGGCGCGTCATAGGTGACCACCCCCAAGATATCCACACCGCCGGAGCTGACTGTGAACGTCACCTCGTTGATTGTCGCGGGATCCACCGTATCGTCGAAAGTCGCGGTGATAGTCCCATTCACATTTGCTCCTGTGGATGCATTGTCAGGAAACGTCGAGGCCACAGTTGGTGGCCCTTGGGTATCCACTGGTGGATCGTCGGCAGCGATATCCGCATCGCAACCAAAAAACATCATACTTACTATGATGATTGTGGCTACTAGCAATGCATATTTTTTCAAACTTCGTTTCTTTTTCATGCAAATCCTCCAAATTATTCGGGAAGGAACGCTTCCCTTTTTTTTAAAAAAAAGGATCCAGGTGCCGGAGGAAAACCCCCAAACACCTGGATCAAAGAATTAGATAATTGGTGCTACGACAGTTGTTGCATCAAGGGTGACATCGGTCTGTGCCAACATCCTTCCATTGACAGCACTACCTGTCTCACTTACGATCTTGGTCGAACTAAGGATGACTCCTTCCATTGTGGAGTCGGTTCCCAAAGTTGCGATACCGCTGACCTGCCAGAAGACATTGCTAGCTACCGCACCACCGGTGAGCTGAACAGCAAAGCTACTTGCCAGATTCAAATTGCCAGATATCTGGAAAATCCAAACATCGTCCACGCCACCATTGAGAGTGAGGTTGTCCCCGATTACAACGGCGGTATCCCATTTGTAGAGACCAGGAGCCAGTTCCAGTCCACCTATTGCTCCAGTTCCCAGGTTCAAATGGTCAGGTGAAGTTCGTCCCGCTGCATCGGTATAGGCAAGATGCATGTCGGCAATCGCCAAAGTCATCTTTGCAGGGGTAGGGTCGGCCATATCCGCTGCATAAGCCTTGCCAGTGATCAAGGACGAAGTTGCGTATCCGGTCGCATCGACGAGACCGAATCCTGTGATGAACGTTGTCGCTGCAGGGCTGATTCCGATATCACCAGTAATATGCGTTACTCCAGTGGTGGAGATCAACGCTTCCGCTAGGATTGCGAAATCTGCTGCAGTTCCCAAATCAACTATAGTCAATGGTGCCTTTTCGGTCGCTGGGAACACTGCGGTCACTACGCCACTGTTGATGGCATTGGTCGCAGTTGCTCCTGTAACACTGAAGAAGTCCGCGGAAACACCAGTGAGGGTGAATCCGGTTTTCGCCGTCAGGGTAATCGTTGCGGTATAGACAGTCAAAGGCGCGTAGGTGCTTGCGACTGGAGCCCACGTAACGGTTCCAGAATACTGGTCGGTATTGACGTTCTCCATGTTGGGCGCTTCACCCTGTACCGGTGCGGTCACACCAGGAATAGCGGCGATAGTGATCGCCACATCGGGAGCTGCTCCGGTCGCCGGGAACACTGCGGTCACCACGCTACTGTCGACAGGATTGGTTGTGGTCGCTCCTGCAACACTAAAGGCGTTTGCGGCAACACCAGTTGCGGTAAAGCCGGTTTTCGGCGTCAGGGTGATGGTTGCCGTGTAGACAGTCTCGGCAGCGTACGGACTATCCGAAGGTGCCCATGTCACTGTCCCCGTATACTCGGCAGTCTCGGTGACTGTCGTGTCGGGAGTTACATTCCTGACAGGTGCGGTCACACCAGGAATCGCGAAAATTGTCATTGCCACATCTGGATCAGCTGCTGTCGCTGGGAACACTGCGGTCACCACACCACTGTTGATGGCATTGGTCGTAGTTGCTCCGGCCACGACGAACGAGTCCGCGGCTACACCAGTCAGCGTGAAACCGGTTTTCGGTGTCAAGGTGATGGTTGCCGTGTAGACAGTCTCTGCAACGTACGGGCTATCCGAGGGAGTCCATGCTATGGTTCCTGTGTATTGGTCGGTTTCGGTAATCAACAAGTCGGGAGTCACATTCCGAACCGGAGCTGTCACACCAGGAATATCGGTGATAGTCACTACCGTATCGATAGCTGCACCGGTAGCCGGGAAGACCGCGGTCACCACGCCACTGTCAATGGCATTGGTTGCGGTTGCTCCAGCAACAGTGAAGAAATCGGCGGCAACACCCGTTGCCGTAAAGCCGGCTTTCGGTGTCAGGGTGATCGTTGCCGTATAGACAGTCAACGCTTCGAACGGACTATCGGCAGGAGTCCATGCAATGGTCGCCGTATACTCGGCGGTATCAATTGCCGTCGTGTCGGGTACCACATTCTGCACCGGTGCGACTACACCGGTAATTGCGGCGATAGTGTACGTCGAATCGGCAATTGCGGTTATGGTGATCACCAAGGTTCCCTCGATCAGGGAATCATCGTTGGCGACCGCTTTCACAGTGACTGTTCCCACACCAGTGGCTGTCAAAAGCCCTGTTGTGCTGATGGTCGCTGTTCCAGTGCCCGCGACAACCGACCAAGTCACACTTGCATCGGTAGCTCCGGTCGGAAGGATATCCGCCGTCATCTGCAGGGTACTACCGTTTCCAACTTCCACGGCATCGCCTGCACCCGTGATGGTGATATCGGTCACCGAAACCGGTTCATCCGATTCGGTTGGACATCCCACCATGAATGTGATGATCGCCACTAGTGCGACAATCATTACATATTTCATATACTTTCTTGATTTTATCATTGAAATCCTCCTGATTTCTTGTGAAATAACGGTGGAGTAGCATGTACTCCGCACAGATTCCGGTCTCGAAGTCGCCAAAGGGCTCCCTGTTCCTCCTTACCCTCCTATAGGGGGAGAGAGTTTCCACATCGTTCTACCGAATATCCGACAGGAATATGAAAACCTGTCGGATGAAGAAGACCCGAACGTCGGGTGTTCATGTCCCCAACGCTCGGGAGTGTTTCTAGAGAGGAGTAACCTCTGCTGTATCCAAAGTGACCTGGGTCTGGGCCAAAAGCTTACCGTGGACCGATGCACCGGTTTCCAGGATGATCTGAGTCATACTCATGAGGACCCCTTCGAGGTGGGCACCTGTTCCCAAGGTCGCGATTTCGCCAACCTGCCAGAATATGTTCTTGGCTTGGGCACCATCGGTAAGGGTTACAATTGCTCCACTGGCCAATGTCAGGTTTCCAGCAATCTGGAATACCCACGTGTCGTTGGGTCCACCTTGCACTGTGATATCAGTTGCCATGGTGACGCCCGTATCCCACTTGTAGATACCAGGAACGAAGTTCTGCCCACCGATAATGCCAGAATAGGCCTCGGCGGTGACTGGAACATCCGATCTACCCGCTGCTTCCGTATACGCCGCTTCCACATCGGAAATGGCTGTGGTCAAGATTGAGGGAGTAGGTTCCTGCATATCGGCAGCATAGATTTTTCCCGAGACATAGATGGAGGTCGCATACGTTTCATCGAGCGAGAGGGTTTCCGAGAAACCGGTCAAGTCGACCAAAGCTTGTGGGCTTACCCCAATGTCTCCTGTAACAAACGTATCTCCTGTCGTCGTGATCGCGGCCTTGGCCAGGATCGCAAAGTTGGAGGCGGTCTTCAGGTTGATGGGAGCAGGTCCTGTGCCAGCCAAAACCTCGGAAACCGTAGTGAACGACCATATATGGTCATCCGACATGTTCAGCCCGGCTAGATCCGTCACATCGCTTGTGACTGTTGCGGTATATACGGTGCTATACAGGAGATCCGCATCGGGATTGAATGTCGCAGTCTTGGTCACGACATCGTAGGTGACGATTCCGGCAATTTCCACACCACCGGTACTTACGGTGAAGTTGAGTGGAACGATCGTGCCGGGATCCATCATTTCGCTGAACGTTGCTTCGATGTTCGTATTGATCGCAATATCGATGGCATCCGCCACTGGGAATTCGGAAGTCATGGAAGGCCGGCTATTGACGGTGATCTCCATGGTTCCTTCCACAGCGGAACCGTCATTCGCTAGTGCCTTGACAGTCACAGTACCCTCTCCGGTACCGGTAAGGATTCCATCCAAAGCGATAGTAGCTGTACCGGTGCCAGGAACAACCGACCATGTGTAGGTGGCATCCGCCGCATCGATAGGAAGAACCGCCGCATACATCTGCAACGTCTCGTCCAACACTACTTCGACAACATCACCTTCAGAGGACACGATAATCGAATCAACGAGGATCACACCTGCTTCAACAGTCAACTCGACTGTAGGTGGCAGAAGGGCGTTGTCATTGTCCGTACCCAGTGGAAGTGTTCCCCAGGTTGCGGTGAACGTGTAATCGGCAGCGATTGCCGCGTTATACGTATCGGTATCTGCCCACGTGATCGGGACGTCCTTCACGGACGAATCCTCCAACGTGACAGCGATCAGTGTCGGCAGGGCTGCGATAACCGCAGTTGCATCGACATACTGCACATTGCTGTTCGCCACATCGCCGGTTTGGACCAAAGTCACCGCAGTAAAGGATGCCATGGAGGACACTATCGTTTCGCTGGTTATAGTGATCACCAAGGTTCCCTCGATCAGGGAATCATCGTTGGCGACCGCTTTCACAGTGACTGTTCCCACACCAGTGGCTGTCAA
>Ga0154462_108_pt1 | contig 17308 bp, 16 predicted proteins | sample RifGroC2_FD_105655 | JGI IMG/M metagenome (GOLD analysis project Ga0154462, IMG submission 105655) | Spirochaetes bacterium GWC2_52_13
CGCATGGTCCGACTTGCCTGTGATCCTGGCCGGCTGGAGTGGGATCGCAGTCGGAACTTTCCTTGGGTTGAAATTGTTCAAGAGGATTCCGCACCAGATATTGCGTAAGCTCGTGTACGGTTTCGTCGGAATATCCGGAGCTGTCATCATTATCCAACAGCTATGGTAAGTCGCCTATCGGCCTTTCCCGTTCGCATCCCATCGGCTACGTAGGATATCCAAATCCTCGGCAAAACGCGACACGGCATTCGCCAACCGTTGTGCTTCGCGTGTACCAGCTTGCCGATCCAATTGGCTACCGTGTGAGCGCATCCGATCCGCGACCGATTGCAGACTGGCAAGGGTTCGATCCAATTGGGCATATGCCGTCTGGAGCTCCTTCAGCCCGGCAGTCTCCAGCTTCGATTGCTTGGCAACAGGCAAGGAACCACCCAACAGGTCGAAGGTTTGGTTCAACTCCGGTGCCCATGCCGACACATTGATGGTGGTTGCGATAAGACCGGCAAAATATTGTGCGACTTGTTCGTCCCCATGCACCACGAACACATGCTTGGGCTTTTTCTCGAATTCGGAGATCCATCGGATCAACCCGTCCTGATCGGCATGGCCGCTGATTCCCTCGAGCCTTCGTATGGAGGCCCTGACATCTATGTGTTCTCCGAAAATGGTTACCTTCTCCGCACCATCCAGAATCGAGCGGCCCAACGTACCGTTCGCCTGGTACCCGCAGAACACTATCGTACTCTCCGCCCTCCACAGGTTGTGTTTCAGATGATGCTTTATTCGCCCCGCCTCACACATACCACTGGAACTGATGATAACCGCACTCCCCTCCCTCCTGTTCAATTCGCGGGATTCGTCTGCGGTGACCGTAGTGGTCAAGGAATCGAACATAAGCGGATTCAGCCCTTTCGCCACCAACTCCATGGCTTCATCGTCGAAATACCCTTCGATATTCCGGGAGAATACCTTGGTCGCCTCGATTGCAAGGGGACTGTCGAGAAATACTGGAATTTGGGGGATTTCCGGAAGCATGCCATGCGTTATGATATGGCGCAGCAGGTAAAGCAGTTCTTGCGTCCTTCCAACGGCGAACGATGGGATGATCACATTCCCTCCCTGGGCAAATGTTTCCCGAATGATATCGGCCAGTTCCTTGGATCGCTCTTCTGTGGAAACCTTTTGGCTCGCATGTTCCGGCTTCTCATGCAACCGGTCGCCATAGGTCGACTCCATCACGACAAAATCGGCTTCCACCAAATACACCGGATCGTTGATGATCGGTTGATCAAGGTTTCCGATATCACCACTGAAGACAATGCTTTTGGTCTCCCCACCCTCGGTCAACCACACCTGGATGGAGGAAGATCCCAACAGGTGTCCGGCATCGGAAAATTCAACTTCAATTCCCGTATCCACCGTGAATCGTTTCGCATACGGATGTCCGGTGAACAGATCCATTGCCTTGTGGGCATCCTCGACTGTATAGAGCGGTTCGATTTCACGTTTGCCGGACCTTCGGCGTTTCCGGTTTTGCCATTCTGTTTCCATTTCCTGGATATGGCCGGAATCGGCGAGCATGATCGAGCAGAGATCCGCGGTGGCTTCGGTACTGTGTATCGTACCTCTAAACCCATCCCTCACCAGAAGCGGTATCCGTCCGGAATGATCGATATGGGCATGGGTCAGAAACACATAATCTATTTCCGAGGCACGAAAAGGAAGTTCGAGGCCTATCTTCTTCTCGTCGTTTCCTTGAGGTAGACCGCAATCCACCAAAATTTGCAATCCTGCGCACTCGATCAGTGTGCAACTACCGGTGACGGTTCTTGCACCGCCGAAAAATGTCAGTTTCATACTATAACCATACCTCCCCGAGTGGTAAAAGTCCATTGAATTTGTCGCATGACGTTCTCTGTTATCGACTGAAGACCAGTTTGTTCTTGCCCTGTTCCTTGGCTTTGTACAGAAGGGCATCGGCTCTCTTCAGCAATGTATCGGGATCCGTACCATCGATTCCATAGATGGCAACTCCCATGCTTGTCTTGATTTGGACTGTCTTCGTTCCAATAGCCAGCGGGAGTGTGCCGATAGTATTGAATACGCGGTTCGCAGCCATACGGGGAGCCGCATCAGGCTCCATGTGCTTGAACAGGATGATAAATTCATCTCCCCCGAACCTGCAAACCATATCGTCGGAACGGACAGTCTGTGAAATCCTATTGACCAGGGTAAGCAACGCCCTATCACCCTCCAGATGCCCATACATATCGTTCACATGCTTGAAATCGTCAATATCGAGCAAAGCCAGCGCGAAACGGGTATGGTTTCGGGCACATAAGCGCGTCTCGGTCCGCAGGACCTTTATGAATTCCGTCTTATTCAGGACTCCCGTCATCCCATCGGAGTAGGCCTTTCGTCGGATCGATAGGAAGTACCGTGATCCCCAATACCCGACCAACGCCACCAGTATCGCGAGCAAGACACCAAAGGAAGCGATCGCGATCATGGAGTCGGTCCATTGGGGCCACCCGTGGTGCGGGAGGATTCCAATCGACCAATTCAAGTGGGAATAGGAGAACTCCTTGACTATGGCATCGTGGCTGAAAATCCAGGAATCACCGAAAACAACTGAATTGGTCGCATCGGGATGCAATGCCCTGACCGCAATCGTGTAGGTATCGACGAGCGTCGTCGCTCCGGTAAATTCCAACAACTTCCTGAAATCACATCCAAGGGAGGCATAGCCCCAAACCAAATCCCCATCATCAGTTTTTTGCGTAACCTGCGCATGGCTTCCAACGGTAAGGTTTCCTTGTGGTGAGCGGTAGGGACCGATGAATACCGGATCACCCGAATTCAGGTCATCCACCACATGGGAGAACCATGCCATTCCAGTCAGCGATGTACCTATGGCCGAAATGTTGGGGAATTTGGGATAGACATCGGAAACGATTCCCTCCTTGGACAATGCCAAGACTGAGAACGACTCCAGGTACCTGGTCAACTGGGCAGGATAGTCCGAAAGTTGTGCGATCGAAATCTCATCATACCGTTCCAGATGGTCCGAAACATTCTCGGCGAAGAGGCGAAGGAACAACTCTTGGGTAAGCAAACTGGTCCGCAGGCGTTCTTGGACGACCTGGAGCTGCAATTCGGCGAAGTGTTTCGCTTCGTTGACTTGGTTCCTACGCAATTGGTGGACCAGCAATTGCGAGAACAAGACTACAAGGATCATGGAGACAATCGCAACGGTAAAAGCTATGGTATGTTCATGTTTCAGGCGTCTCAGCTTGTGCCTCCTACCTCGTCGTGTCCGTAAACCCCGATTATTGCTATTGCTTGGCTTATTGTACATGCAATTCGTATAAACTCGAGATAAATTGTAAGAAGTTTTGCACTATGTTCAAACTTACATCAATCGAGGAAACAATTCGTTACATGCATTTTTCCATTCAACCTTGAGGTGCGGTTGAATGTGCGATATCATCGAAAGTACAGGAGGAGCGCATATGGATGCCAACAGGAACAAGGTCCGGGAAATGTCCATAGCCCGAACAATGGAACGTCTTCGGAAAAACAATATGGAAGCAGCCTTTCTTCCATCGGCTCAGGATGTGGTTCCCATGCTCCGCTCCATGCTGGAGGAAAACTGCACGATCGCCTTGGGCGGTTCCATGACGCTGGTGGAATCCGGTGCGTTGAAATTGGTGAAAAGTGATACCTACCGCCTGATCGACCGGTATGAACAAGGCCTCTCTCCCGAGGAGCTCAGGGCAAGGTTCATAGAAGCATTCTCAGCGGATGTATTCCTGTCAAGCGTGAACGCCATTACCGAACATGGGGAACTCTACTGCGTCGACGGCACGAGCAATCGGGTTGGAGCACTCCTTTTCGGCCCGAAAAAAGTCATCATCATAGCCGGATGGCAAAAGATCGTACCATCCCTGCGGGATGCGGTCGACAGGGTGAAGCGAATCTCCGCTCCTGCGAATGCAATACGTTTGGAAAAAGATACCCCCTGTGTAAAATCGGGCCACTGCGTGGCGCCGTTTTGCGACGACCGCAACCTCATGGCTATTCCCACGGGTGCATGCGATACAGGAATCTGCAGCAATATGATCGTAATGGGAAGACAACCCCGCAATGGCAGGGTTTCGGTTCTTATCGTCGGTGAGGAACTGGGGTATTAGTCCAGGAACAGGCGCATAACCTCATCTGCCGAATGCGACGCAGCCAGCAATCTGCGGAGTGCCGGCGACGCTGTTGCCCGAGCGATCGAGGCCAATACTTCGATATGCGCACTGGCTTCATGTTCCGGAGCCAGGACGAGGAAAAAGAATTGCGATCCTTTTCCATCCTGGGCATCGAAATCGATAGGCTCACGTGTGATTCCCATGACAACGGAGACGGTGTCGACCGCAGTCGTCTTGGCGTGGGGTATCGCGATTCCATCGGCAAGTCCGGTACTTCCCAGCGCTTCGCGCGACAGGACCGCAGAAAGCAGTTCCTCACGATTCCTCACATGGCGATTTTGCACAAGAACATCCACCAACTCCTCGATCAACGCATGCTTGGTGGTGGATTGTAGCGGTATTTTCATGAGGTCTCTATCCAAAATATCTGTCAGCGTCATTTTCGGCCTCCTACGGTTGGTCTGGCAGGGACTCGAACATGTCCCAGATGGTGTCATTGTCCCGTACAACCAAGACGGGACAGGGAGCGGTCCGCATCATCCTGTCGGTTTCACTCAACAATTCGTCACGCCTGCTATGGATCTCGGACATGCCCCCAAGCACCAGCAGATCTATATGCTTTTCCTGCAGATACTTCTTTACCTCGGTATGCACGGTCCCGGAGGTTTTCACCGGAGTCACATGGACACCCTTTTGCAACCCGAGCCGTTCCACGTGGTTCAGATACCGTTGGGCATCACCCTCGATATCCCTTCGGTATTCCTGTTCTTCGACATCCAAGAAGATCCTGGCTTTCACCAGGTCTTGCAAAGCTCTGGTATTCACGACATACATTGCCGTCAAGTTGGCATCCAACCGTCGGGCCATGGCGATCGCAGCCATGGCAGCTGTCACCGAATCCTCGGAACCATCGAGAAACACCAATATGCTTTTGAAGGGTTCTGTCATTGCTGTGCCTCCGCTGCCCGTTTCCGTTGACGCTCCAACCGTTCCTTCACTTGTTTCATCAACATAAAACTCTCCCTTTCGGCTTCTTCAATCCTTCCCCGCGTATAGGCCAAGGTTTCATGCAGTTCTGGAATCACTATCTTCTCCAAGGCATTCACTTTCCGAATGGTCTTCTTCACCTCGCGCGCAAGGCGCATGATAGACACCTTCAATTCCGCGAGCCGGCCCATCAACCGCAAGGCTTCCTGGTAGGCGGACAATGTGTCCTCGACTGACAACGTCGTCCCCTCGGGACTGAAATACGGACCATTCTCCACGAACGTTGTTTCAACACGGGGCAAACGTACACCCATGACCTTGCGATCGGACAATTCGATGGAAGAATCGATCGTTACCGCTCCAAACAGATTGGCTACCCGAAGCCTACCCATCTCCATGACTGTATGTTGCATCGAATCCGCTGCGTTTGCAAGCGCTTTGTCGACCCGACGCTGGTACTCGACCGCCTGGTCGACCAAGGTAAGCAGTTCGACAACCAGGATGGACCGTTTCTGATCCAACAATTCATGCCCCAAAGTGGCGAATTTCAACTCGTCGGTCAATTTGAGTAGATTGCTTCTTGTCGGAGCCACATTTCGCGCCATGTTATCTCCCGTAATGCCCTTCGATCTCTTCGTCGGTCACCCGCTGCAGTTCCTCGGCAGGCAACTCGGCGAGTGCTTTCCAACCGAGATCCAAGGTCTGTTCTATCGAACGATTCTCTGTGAACGACTGGCTGACGAATTTCTTCTCAAAAAAGTTTCCGAACTCGAGGTATTGGTGGTCCAGTGAAGTCAATTCCTCCTCACCGATTACCGAAGCAAGATTCCGGACATCCTTCACATGGCTATAGGAGGCGAACAACTGGTTCGCAAGATGGGGATGGTCCGCCCTGGTCATGCCCTCGCCTATACCGTCCTTCATGAGACGGCTGAGACTCGGCAACCCGTTCACGGGCGGATAGATTCCCCGGCCATGCATTTCCCTGTCAAACACGATCTGACCTTCGGTGATATATCCGGTCAAGTCGGGAATCGGATGCCCGATATCGTCGTTCGGCATGGTGAGGATCGGCAACTGGGTGATCGAACCGTCCCTACCAAGGATTTTTCCCGACCGTTCGTACAGTTCCGCCAGGTTCGAGTACAAATAGCCGGGATATCCCTTGCGGCTGGGAATCTCACCCCGCAGTGTCGAGATCTCACGCAAGGATTCGCAATAGTTGGTCATATCGGTCATGATCACCAGCACATGCTTTCCCTTGGTGAAGGCCAAGTGCTCCGCCAAAGTCAATGCGGTCCGAGGTGTTATGGTCCGTTCGATCGAGGGATCGTCGGCCAGCGACAGGAACAACGCAACGTTTTCCAATACCCCCGATTCCTCGAAACTATCGATAAAGAACCGGGCGACGTCATATTTGACCCCCATGGCGGCAAATACGATGGCAAATTCCTGGCTTTCCGCCAGGACCTTCGCTTGTCTGGCGATTTGTGCGGCCAATTGGTTGTGAGGCAAGCCGTTGCCACTGAATATCGGTAGTTTTTGCCCTTGGATAAGGGTCGTCAGGCCATCGATGACCGAAATGCCGGTCTGAATGAAATCACGGGGATATTCGCGGGCGGTCGGGTTGATCGGAAGTCCGTTGACATCCAACTCGTCCTCGCCACGTGGCAGGGAGCCTCCATCACGCGGATGTCCGAGACCATTGAGGACCCTACCGAGCATCTGTTCGGAGACTGGCAGCGTCAAGGGTTCCCCCATGAACCGCATCCGGGTTCCCGGAAGGGTCAGTCCGCTAGTCCCTTCGAACAATTGCACGACCACCGCCTCTGTACTGGTATCCAGCACTTGGCCTGTCCGTCGCCGGCCAGCGGAATCGATGCATTCCACCAACTCGCCGAATCCGATCGGGTGGGTATTGCGCATATAGATCAACGGGCCGTCAATCCTGCTGGCCCCCACATATTCCCGGCCGCTGAGCAAGGATTTGTCCAATCCGGCAAGTCGATTATCGCTCGTCATAGATTCCTCCAAGCTGGCTCATCGACCGTTCCAGTCTGAGAGCTATCCGGTCCAACTCCTCAAGATTCTCGTTCGATACGGAAAAACGCATGCGGGCAATTTCCTGCACGACTTTCATTCGCCGTAGTTTCACCATGGTAACACCTTTGGATATGGCTTCCGAGCCCAAGTGCCAATAGGAGAGGATAAGTTGCAGCATCCTGATCTGCTTACCCACCGTGGAATAGCGGTCGATATCGTCGAAGGCATTCTGCTGGAGGAACGCGGTCTTGAATAGGGAACAGACTTCCAGGATAAAGTTCTGGCTATCGGGCAACGCGTCGGGTCCGACGAGTTTGACGATTTGCTGAAGCCGCACCTCGCGTTGCAACAGTTCCATGATTTCAGCCCGACTCTCTACCCATGAGGATTCGCCTTGGGTTTCCCACCAGGGAGCCACTTCGGACACATACTCGGAGTACGAATCGAGCCAGCTGATCGCAGGATAGTGTCGCGCGCTTGCCAATGCGCGGTCGAGTCCCCAGAAGCATCGGACAAACCGTTTGGTATGCTGGGTGACCGGTTCGGAAAAATCTCCTCCGGGAGGCGATACCGCCCCGATGATCGAAACCGAACCCTCCTGCTGTCCCAAGGTGGTCATATATCCCGCCCGTTCATAGAATTCGGCGATCCGTGTCGGCAAGTATGCCGGGAATCCCTCTTCCGCAGGCATTTCCTCCATTCGCCCAGACAGTTCCCGCAGTGCCTCGGCCCATCGCGAGGTGGAATCGGCCATGACAGCGACATGATAGCCCTGGTCGCGATAATATTCGGCCAAGGTTATTCCCGTATAGATGCTCGCCTCGCGGGCCGAAACGGGCATATTGGAGGTATTCGCGATAAGTATTGTCCTTTCCATCAGGGAACGACCCGTACGGGGATCGATCAGGTGGGGAAATTCCCGTAGCACATCGGTCATCTCGTTTCCACGCTCACCACAGCCGATGTAGACGATGATGTCGGCATCGCACCATTGTGCGATCGCATGTTGGGTCATGGTTTTTCCGGTTCCGAATCCACCGGGAATCGCAACCGTGCCTCCCTTGGCCAAAGGAAAGAGCATGTCGATCACCCGTTGTCCGGTTATGAGCGGTATCGACAATGGCCGGCGGTCGGCCACGGGTCGAGGCACTCGGATCGGCCAACGCTGCATCATGGAGAACTGCTGGCGCTCCTTCCCACTGTCCTCGACAGTACAAATGGTTTGCTCCACCGGAAAAGAACCTTCCGAGGCTATTTCAATCACCGTATAGGGACCGGTACCAGTCAATACGGGCGGCACGAGGATCTTGTGCTCAATCCGCTCGTTCTCTTGTACCACGCCCACCGGTTGTCCCGGTACGACCATGTCGCCGATGCCGACGCTTGGAGAGAAGTTCCAGAGTTTCGAACGGTCGATGGAAGGACTGCCGATACCACGACGCATGAAATCTCCGCCCAATTCCCGCAACCGTTCAAGTGGACGTTGGATACCATCGTAAATGGTACCCATCAAACCAGGACCAAGTTCGACCGACAAAGGCAAACCGGTGCCGTATACATTGTCTCCGGGAGCTATGCCGGTCGCATCCTCATATACTTGGACAACGGCTTCCATGCCATCAAGCTTCACCAACTCACCGACGAGGAGTTGTTCACCGACATGAACCAGCTCCATCATCATGGCATCGGTGATTCCTTGTATCGTAATGACCGGTCCGTTGACCCGCTTGACTTGACCTACTATCCTTTGCGGCATGTTTTCCCTTCCATCAATTCCTTGAGATCCCGTTCGTGGCGGATCAATCGGGTCGCGACCTGGTTGTTGTACGCTACTTTTCCATCCAAGCTTGCGACCTCCACTCCCTGGGCGGTAAGCGTAGCCCCGCCGAACCGCAACTGGACAGTGCGTCCCGTGTGTTGCTGTACCAGCACCTCGGCTTCCCGCAGCATGGATTCGTCGACCTGTTCCTTGAAGGAACAGTGGACCAACGCCTCACCACGATCCAAACCGATAGCCGCCTCGGCGATCCATCCGACCAGTATGTTCCGATACGATTCGGAGGCAACCAATGCCGCCATTCGTTTGGAAACATGCTCGAGTGCGGCTTGCCGCAATCGTTCGCTATGCGAGACAGTATGCTTGCGCTCAAGGTTCCTGAGTGTGGATTCTTCCTTTCGTCGGATTTGTTCCAGTTGTTTTTCCGTGTTCCGTTGCTCCAGCACTTTGGCATCGGCAACCTTCTTCGAATAGGAGGCTCGCACCACTTCGGCATCACGCTTGGCACGTTCTGTGATCGTGATCGCCTCCTGCTGTGCTCCCTGCACAATACCTTCGAACAATTGGTCCGTATGTCCAGTACTCATAAAGACACCCCTATCGCTTCGTTCACCAATGCTTTCAGATCACGTGATACCCCACCCGATGAACGGTTGGGAATTTCCACAATCAATGGAAACGTCTCGGTGAACATGAAACGGTCCACTTCAGAGCGAATCAAATCGGCAATATCCTGTGTAATGATGATGATGCCGTACTCGTGGTTCTCCAACGCCTTATGCAACGCGGCGCTTGCCTCGGCTGTAGTGGAGGCGACCATGCCACGTGTTCCGACTAGAGAAAAACCGAGAACAGTATCTTCATCACCTATTACAAAATATCGCATGTCACCGATTACGCTTTACCCAAAATCATCAGGGCTGTGATAAAACCGAATACCACCAGACCTTCCGCCAATGCGATGAAGATCAAGGCTTGTGATCCGATCTCGGGTTTTTCACTCATGGCTCCCATGGCGGCAGCCCCTACATGGGAAATCGCATACCCCGCTGCCAAAGCTCCAAAGCTGAAGGCGATCGAAGCCGCGATAACCACCCACATGAGGTCTCCACCCGACGATGGTTCGACCGCGGCGGCTTGGGTGGCTGCATCGGCCGCGAACAACGGTGGGGTGAACAGGAAGCCCGAGAGCATGAGCACCGCCAGAGTGATGAAAAACGATAATACGATACGCTTCTTAAACATTTGTATGGTCACGATGAACCCTCCTAACCTATGGACGAGAAATTATTTGTCGACCTGCATGCGGATGCAGGGCAATGGGATTATATGACAAGCCGCGGCCTGTGAAATACTTTGTGAAGAACTCGTAGTAGTTGAGACGCAATGCCTGGATACCGGCGGAAAGTCCTTCCAATGCGATTACCATGGCATTGCCCAACAGCAGTACGACGATACCGGCCACACCACCTCCAGCCAAATCCGCCATCTGGGCGAATGCGGTCATGAGGCTCACGTGGGCGATACCGAGTCCGGCAACCCGCATGAACGAGAGTGTATTCGCAAGGAATCCCGAAAAGATCTCGAGCACATCCACTATCCATTCAAGCACGGCATCCATGACGAGCGAGCCGATGCCTTTGGGCTCCAATTCCTTACCATGACGCCTCTCCATGTATCTGTGCAATGGTACTTTCGCGAATAGGAGTACCAAGGGAAGACCGAATGCGATCGGCAGGAACAGGCCTTGGGGAAGCTGCTTGTACCCTGTGCCGACGAAGGCGAAAGCCGCCCAGATACCACACCCGAACAACCATCCGCCGACCAGTCCGTTCTTATCCATGAGCAGGTGGAACCAATCCTTTTTCCGGATAAGGTTTATCCAGTTGAGCACCAGTCCGAGGCCGATAATGACAATTCCGAACCATATGGTGATTGTGAGGATAGAGTAGACATTCCTTCCAGTGGATTCATGCCCCACAACAGCGGCATGGTAGTCGAACCAGATGGGGGGGAACAAGGCGAACCCAAAATATGAGCCGAATATGACGCCCGATACTATGGATGCGGTTCCCAGATATATGAACAGTCGGTACATGTCCGCGCTGATCATCTTCGGTTTCAATTGTGGATTGCGTTGGGAGTGCTTCAGTCCCAGTAGCCCGAGAAGTAGTATCACCAAACCTTGGCCTGCATCGGCGAACATGAGGCCGAACATGACCAGATAGGAGATCGCGACAAATGGGGTGGGATTGATGGTCCCATATTCCGGAATACTATAATTGTCGACCAATTTTTGGAAAGGCCGCAGCAAGGGGATGTCCTCGACAGCAACAGGGACTTCTTCACGCGGCAGGTATTTCGCATCGGTCCACTCGATGACACAGGCGCCGTCAGCTGCGGCTCTGATCACCGATTCCAATGCCGATGATTCAGATTGGGGGACCCAACCGGAAAAGATTGTCGTATTGCGGGTATGGCTGAAATTCTGGGCGATTTCCCCCAACAGTTCGTGCAACCGCAGGTCGCACCACAGGGTCTCCAGGGATTCCATATCCTCTTTGATCCGTAACGTAATCCGTTCCTTGATCTCGGCATTCGCCTTCCCAAGGTTTTCCATTTGCTGTTCAAGTTCCGCCTGCAGAAACGGCAAGGCCACGCGTTGCAGTCCGCCATCGGGATTCTCCATCCATTGCAATGTCTCGACCAATGGAGACACTTGCTGCCGGTCACGCTTCAGGGTCAGCAGGACGAAGTCCTTCCAAGTCGCCGGTTGAATCAGCACGAACGCTTGGTTCGCAAGTCGGGAACGGATCAACGCATCGTTTCCCTTCCCTACTTGACCGATACGTATATCGAGATATTGCAATTTCTCTTCGGTGACATAGCGCAACAACTCGTCGACCCGGATGCGGGACTGGCTCAATTGCTTCTGTTGCTCCCTGATCGTCGACAGATCGCCCACCACTTTGTCCACCAGGGCCTTGGCTTTTCCGACTTCGAGCGGTTGCATGGTGTCGGGATTGAGTTTTTCCGAGGATGGTGTGGGCATACCGGCTTGCATGAATAGGGTTTCAACGCGAGACCGCAGGTTGGTATAGGTTCCCGGTTCCTCCTGCTGCTTCTGAACCGACAACCTCGCCGCCTGCTCGGGAGCCAGCCGCGACACCTGGATAAAGTCAAGGACCCCTAGGCGGAGCAATTCCTTCTTTACCGTATCGGTGACTTCATCGAGAACGACGGCAGTCAACAATTTCATGGGTACAGTGAATACATTCATACCGCAAACTCCCTGATGGCCGGACTATCCCATCCATAATGGATACCATTGATCAAGGATCGGATTATGGTGTCCTGACGTTCCTCAAGAAAAAAATATGTCAAGATGATGCCGAAATTGAAGGGATATCCCCGAAGCATGGCATGGAATTCCTTCCTTCTGATCCGAAACAGATACTGTTCGACAAGAAGGGTCTGCATCTCCGCTGAACTTTTTCCCGATTCCTGCAATTCCTTTGCCAGGTCGGGAAATCGCCTGCCCACCAATTTTTGTGGCGAACGTTCGGCCGGAGGTGTTTCGAGATACTGGCGGAACTCCTTGGTCTTGGTGATGCCTCCCCCCTCGAGCATGAGGGTACGCAACTTGTCGCCAGGCAGACTGTACATCCACCCGAACCTCACCAGATTGATGATATTCTTCAAATCGGAATCACGATCGAGAACCGCTTCCACCAGGTCCCGGTCATCGCCAGGCAATTTGGCCACCACCGATCTCAGCATGCTGAACCAAGTCCTATCGAATGCGGTCTCCAAGGAGAATAGCCCTTCCGTAGCAATTCGGCTTGCGCTGATAGCTGCAGCCGACTGTGCATAGGGAGTTCGTGACAAGGTCTCCACTATCTGGTCATAGGTCTGTGCATTGGCGATCCGTGCCCAATCGATCGGGGAAACGATCTGCTGCTGGTATAGGTAGCCAAGCCGATAATCTATGTTCTGGTGCTTGACCGTATTGCTGAACCAAAGTCTGACAACGCTCTTGAGATTCTCAACTTCCAGTTTCCTGGTCATTGCCAGAACGGTCTGCGAATGGATTCCATCGGTGAGTTTCGCCACATCCAGGTGCAAGCGGACATTCCTGGCGAACAACCACGCCTCCAACCTTTGGATATCGGCACTCTGGTCATAGATTTCCAAAAGCGGTTCATAAGGGGTATCTTTCAATTGGTTGAACAGTTCGTCCAGGGATTGGCACCGGAGCAGGTTCTCCAGCCGCTGGTCATCCAACATTCCGCCAATCCGGGAACGGAGCTTGGCGTTGATGAATGCATATCGGTTCAGCTCACCGACGCTCACAACGTATTCTCCCCCAGCTGTGTCCTGCAGAGGATTTCAACAAGGGACTCCGCTATGGTTCGGGCACACTCCTGGATGTCGAGGTTGTCGGAATCGGATTGTTCCATGGCTGTTTTGGCAGCCTGTATCCGTTCAGCCGATGCCCTCTGGGCCGCTTCGATCGCTGCTTCACGTGCTTGGCGCGCCGTTTCGATTGCCAGTCGAACTTCCTTCTCCCCTTCTTCCTGAATCCGGGAGACCAACAAGCGTCCGTTCTGTTGTGCTTCGTTTACAATCTTTTCAGCTTCTGCTTCAACTGAAAAAATCTCATTGATCAGTTCGCTGCGCATAATTCGATTCTATCGCTTTCCGGATATCATATCAAGCGAACCGGGACTTTTTGCCTAGTGGTCTGTAAAGATTAAAACTTGTCAGTTGACTTCGAGTGGAAGCGGAACGTACCATATCTGATCCGACACGAACGCCGCCACACACCGCTTAGACCGAAGGAAAGTAAAGTATTACAGTTTACAGGCCACTAGTATCTATCCAGTGGCTTCCATTCCGGTTTGGGATCGATTGCATCCAAGTATGGCTTGATAATGGATCGGAGCCTGGCCAGGTTGAACAACTGTTGTTCCTTCTCACGCGCCATCCTTTCCAAAGCTGTCGTTGGCGCAGCTCCCGGAGATATGAATTCGACAATGGAATCGGTTCCTGTCTGGTCTTGGACGGTTACGGAATCCAAAACCTGTCGCGATGGATAGTAGGTGTCCCAGAACTCCAATTCATCCATTACCTCCAGGACTTCCATCCAGTAGTATCCATTCTCATCGAGAATTCGCTCTTCCACTTCATTTCCCATCAAGTCGGCAAACAATTCCTGCTCCAGAGCCTCCGAAATGGCGCTGGCAACGAAGGTCTCGAGCACGAATACCTGTGGATCCTTCTCCTTGGGATCTGGGGAAATGACAAACCGGATATCGATCGGAGGATCCTCGTCCGACGATTCTGGAAGGAACAGGCTGAATTGGTATTCACCTGCCGCAACTCCACTGAGGAAAAAGAATCCATTCTCATCGGTGAACAGGTAGAGAGTCTCGTCGAACACCAGCTCCTCTTCTCCCGCATCATTGTCCACCACCCGATACAAGTCTGTCGTATAGCGTGAATATGCTGCGGCAGGTGAACGCAACAGTGTTCCGACAATGGAAAAAGTCGCTTCCGACTCTATCCGAACCGCATATCCTTGTCTTGGTCGCGGGAGGAAATTGTAGATATAGGAACCGCTGCTGTTCAACATCGAATCCCCGATACCATAGACGACCACATTGTTCTGTTGATGTGTGGTGATGCCGGTATACATGCTGACCCCGAACAAGGATGGCAAGGCGGACGGTTCGCTTGTCATGGTGCGCGTGACCGCAATGTCACCGCCCTTCATGGCTCCGGAGGGTTTCACCAAGAGGAAGTTGTCACCGACCGACCGGGTCATACCGAACAATCCCCCGGCATACCCGAACGCGGTATTGAGTGACAGGCTTGTCGAGAACCTGGTGAACCGATCGCTGTATTGCTGTCGGACCGACAGCCCGTAGGCTGTATCGCTATGGCTATATGAGATACTGCCCTGGTGGTTCAATGGATCGGTGAAATCTATGCTGCTGAACGAGAATTGCATGTTGTCGTTCTGAGAACCGAATGGGCGCCATGAGGCACTCGCGTAGGTCGAAGTCTCCAGATCCGTCGAGGCGGACATGCTCAGATTGGGTGTGAACGCATAGTTCATGCCGATTTGGCCCCTGACTTGGGGAGTCGAGACCCCAGTAGAGGCATATAGGCTGATTGAGCCGCTTACGGACATGTTGGGAATAAGTGGGATTCCTGTGCTGGCAGTCAGACGCCAATTGGGATTGGAATCGCTGGACAACCAACTCAGACTCGCTCCAAGCGAATATCTGAAGAACTCGCCTATGCTGCCGGAATAGGAGGTGGTGGCACTCCATGTTTCTCCCGAAGCAGCCGTCGTAGAGGAATCCACATTGAGACTACTGTTGTAATTGCGGGATTCCAGTCCGAGGGAGAAATCAAAGGATCCGAATGAGGAATCCTCCGGTCCCGCAATCCGGTAATTGACCTTCGAGGTGAGTCCAAGTGCCAGCGGTCCACTATAACTGGCACCGAGGAGGGTGTCGAACGAGCCCCAGGGTGATGCGAAAAGGCCGGTCAAGCCCAATGTGACAGCAGTGGGACTGAGTGCAAGCGCATAGGAACCGGTTATGGTGTTGGTAAGCCCAAGCTGCTGGTTCACCCTGAATGTGGTCTTTCCGATATTGTACTCGGGAAATGTCAGGCTCAACGAATAGAGCGTATCCCCCTTCGGCAGCAAGCGTGAATCGTACCCCAACAGGAAATCAAGTTCCTCGACCAGGGTGGGATTGGCCAACGGAGAAATTACCACCTTCGCACTATTGGCACCTTGGGTGAAGGCGAAGTCGCGAAGCTTGTAGATGCCGGCTTGAAGTTCCCGCCGGTATACGCTGCGTTCATTGATGAACACCTCGACCGTCGATGGTTCCTCAACCACCACCTCATATTCGAATTGATGGGTTTTCGGAGTCGCATCGCCATAGGCATAGCGCTTCTCCAGCGCAATCCCGATACTGTCGGTCGAGTACCCCAAATAGTCGTTCACGTTGCCGAAGGTCAGCCTCAGGCTCTTCGGCTTGAAATCATAGAAACCTTGGATACCTTGGAACGTGAGATAATCGTCGATTGAGGTCGACCATGGATTGGAGAGCGTCTGGTCATATGCCCGACCCGGATGGAATGTATAGGAGAAATCAAAGGCAACATCGAAGAGGGAAATGGAGTTCTGTGCCTGCATGGTGAACAGGGAGCTTGGAACGATCTGCCAATTGTCCGCCTCGTTCAGATCGACCAACGAGAACATCGACAGGTTGGTGAACCAGGAGAACCTTGCCGGTTCGATGGGCATACTTCCACTCATACTGTAGGAACTGTACCGCGCAATATTCCCACGGTTGATGGAGAGGACTCTGGTCGGCATCATCCAGGTCGGAAAATTCATATGCAATTCGAATGTCTGGTAATCGTACCAAGTGTCTATGCCCTGTTCGTTCAAATATTCCAGGCTGAAAAACTCCAACGTGGTGTTGAAGAATTCCTCTTTGAAAGAATCTACCAACAAGTCGGAAATTATGGTACGGAACTCCAAGACTTCGATCAGCAGGTGTTCCTGGGTGAATGTGACATTTATATCGGTCAGATATTCATCATTGACCAAAAGTGGAACGTAGTAGGTGCCATCCTCGAAGATCGACAGGTCCTCTTCGCCAGCGACATAGAATTCAGCCCAGGGATCTTCCTCGACTATAGGTTCTTCGAATTCGGTCCAGTCAGTACTTTCATCAGGAAAAGGTGTCGGAACGGGTTCTTCAACAACTTCTTGGACCGGTTCAGGTTCTGATTCTGGAGTTGTGGTTGGAACGACTTCCAACTCCCCATTGTCAACAGGTGTGGTAACCAGGACCGGCTCTGCGGGTTCCGGAACTTCCACCTCGGCGGGGATGTTTTCGATAGTCTCGGGTATTTCAATTGATTGTACAGGTTCAGCTATAGGTGAAGGGGCTTCCTCGATATGGGGAGCCTCAATTTCCACAGTTGCGATTGGTTCTGCTGGAGGCACTTCGGGCTCGGCTATCGTGCGGAACGAGATGACAGCAAGGAGCACAATCATGTATATCAGCAGGATGACCAGGATGCTGATTAATCGCTTCTTTCCTACAGTCATCATGCATCCCGTTCCTTACAAGGTACTATCACTAATTGTTGTATGAGATCTTCGCTGCAAAAACCTTCTCTGCGTCGGTAAGATTTGTGGGAAACTGCATATTCTGCGGCCATGCGACTTGGACAGCCACAGTCTTTCCCGCCAATAGATTCAAACCAT
>Ga0154462_169_pt1 | contig 16875 bp, 16 predicted proteins | sample RifGroC2_FD_105655 | JGI IMG/M metagenome (GOLD analysis project Ga0154462, IMG submission 105655) | Spirochaetes bacterium GWC2_52_13
ACAACTACGCCCCTTGGGACTTTCACCCAAGAATGATGACATGCCCGTCATACAAAAAAGGGACTTACCACACCAGGTGTGACAAGCCCCTCTTGTACAACAAGGAACAGATTAGTCGATTATTGCAAGGATGTCGGACATGTGAAGGATAAGGTATTCTTCACCATCGGTCTTGACTGAAGTGCCTGCGTACTTGTCGTACATGACGCGGTCGCCTTTCTTCACCTTGATGGTCTCGTCATCGCCAATCTCGAGTACGTGCGCAATCTGTGTTTTCTCCTGGGCTGTTTGCGGAATGAAGATACCGCCGGCAGTCTTCTCTTGGATCTGCTCCATCTTGACAAGTACTCTGTCTCCCATCGGTTTGATAGTCATAAGTTCCTCCTGTATGCTGTATTCTCTGTTTTATTGGATATTGATATGAAATCCTCTTGCAATATACGCACAAAGAAGCATGCGGTCAAGCAATCGCGCAAAATACATTCGTATCCTGCGAACACACCCGATTTATCTCTGGGAAGGACTTTCCGATAGAAAAATCTCTGTGTATATTGTGTGTGTGAAAGGGGAGCGAACGGTGAAGCAGACAACGGACCAACGATATAGGAAAGCACTCAACATCTGCTCGGCGAACTTGTCCGGTGAGCAGGGAAAGGATCCGCTTGAAAGTGCGGTATGCTTTTTCAGGATGGGTGTGGTCTTGAGTAGACTTGGAGAGCTTGGTGGCGCGATCCGTTGCTTCAACGACGCCTTTCTCTTGCGGGACCTTTCGGATGAATTGCAGGATTCGCACAATTGGCGTGAATTCCACGATGTACAGATGGCGATATATATTCTTGGAAAAAGACGGAAGGCAATAGCTTCCCTTGCAGAGGGTGACATGGTGCATGATTTGATCAAGCATCGTTGGCAACAACTGCAGGTGGAAATCAAAGAGTCTGAGATTCCCTTTCTGGGAAAGGATTTGAGCTCTTGGTTCCAGACGGTGCATATAGATTTCCCCTGGGAATTGGAAGAACTCGACGAGTTTGATGGTGGTCAAAATGGCCACATCGATGAAGTTGACCTGCTCGAGTGTGTCAGAATTACCCAGTAACAGTGGTCTTTTTGTTGGCTGTGTCATTTTGATACACCTTTTTCCCGGATTTTGGGACACCTGGCCGGAATGTCCTATTTGTAAGAATTGCAAAAAAATCCTCCAAGTCTAATCGATATATGTAATTGAATGATTTTATCGATGGTTTGTGGCATGTTGGCATGAATCTTGCATCATAGATGACAGGAGGACCTACCATGATCCAGAACGCCAAAGTGTTGAACGAAAACGACCAGTTCGATGACGAGAACATCCTCTCCATGTACTTGAAAGAAATTAACCGAATACCACTTCTCACCCGTGAGGAAGAAGATACATTGGCAAGAAAATCCGCAGCAGGGGATGAGTTTGCCAGAAAACGGATGATCGAATCCAATTTGCGGTTTGTCGTAAATGTTGCCAAAAAATACCAGAACCAAGGAATGCCTCTGATCGATTTGATCAACGAAGGTAATATCGGGCTCATGAATGCCCTTGAAAAATATGATGTAGACCGTGGATACCACTTTATCAGCTATGCGGTCTGGTGGATCCGTCAGGCCATACTCAAAGCGATTTGCGAGAAGTCCAGGACTGTCAGGCTTCCGTTGAACCGGGCCAACGAATTGGTCCAGATCCAGAAGATGCAACGGAAACTGATGCACGATACTGGTGATGAACCGACTATGGAAGAAATTGGAGAAGCCATGAATATGGATCCCCAGTTGGTCGGAGACTTGCTCTCAATCAGCAGGGATATGGTGAGCCTCGATGCTCCGGTGTATGGTGATCCCTCGAATTCGACGGTTGGGGATTTCATCGAAGACAATTACCGTTCCGCCGAGGATGCGTTGATGGAGAAATCCTTGCGAGACGACATCAATGAAGCGCTTGAGACACTCAGCGACAAGGAACGGGAAATCATCGAGATGCGGTTCGGTCTGAATGGAGCGATACCGATGTCCCTCAAGGAGATCGGCGAATTGTACAATCTGACCAAGGAGCGCATCCGGCAGATCGAGAAGAAAGCGATCGAGCGGATGAAGCAACCGACGCGCCTGAAAGCGCTTGAATCATATACGGCTTAACCGCCCCGGAAACCCTCCTTGCATTGACAGGGAGGGTTTTCTCATATAAATTGATAACCACGAATTGATTGCCAAACGTAGCGAGTGGAAAGGGACCACGAAGTGGTCACTCTCCCGAGCGAGTGCAGGCAACGTAAGGTTCCATACCCAGCCCCTTGGGGCGGAAAAGGAGGCGAAGCCTCCTTGGTCCAGGGCTTGCCTTGGGGGGTGTTGATGCCTTTAATTATAAAAACTCAAATTAGAGGGGGATTTCCATACATGGCAAACGGAAAAACGAAGTATGTGTATTTCTTTGGGGAAGGCAAAGCCGAGGGTACAGCGGCGATGAAGAGCCTGCTGGGCGGCAAGGGAGCGAATCTTGCGGACATGATGTCGATCGGACTTCCTGTTCCTCCAGGATTTACCATCAGCACTGAGGCCTGTGCCTATTATAGTGCCAACAATAGCGAATATCCTGCAGGCTTGCGTGAGGAAGTCCTGGCACATTTGCACCACTTGGAGAAAGTCATGGGTGCGAAGCTGGGAGACAGCGAGAATCCTTTGCTCGTTTCGGTCCGTTCAGGTGCGGCACAATCCATGCCTGGAATGATGGACACGGTCCTCAATCTCGGCATGACTCCCGATTCGGCAGAAGCCTTGGCGAAGAAGACCGGCAATCCCCGGTTTGCTTGGGACAGTTACAGACGTTTCATGCAGATGTTCGGAGATGTCGTGATGGGCGTTCCTCACGATGATTTCGAACATGCCTTGCAATCGGTCAAGACGGAACGGAACCGTGAGTTCGACACCGATATGGATGTCGATGACCTGCAGGAAGTGATCAAGCGCTATCGTGCCTTGTACAAGAAGAATATCGGCGAGGATTTCCCGACCGACCCGATCGACCAGTTGTTCAAATCCATCAACGCCGTCTTCGGCTCGTGGAACAACGAGCGGGCGATCAAATACCGCCAGATGAACGACATCCGTGGATTGTTGGGCACTGCCGTAAACGTGCAGTCGATGGTATTCGGCAACATGGGTGCCACCAGTGGTACCGGTGTCGCCTTTACCCGGGACCCATCCACCGGAGAGAACAAGTTCTACGGCGAATATCTGATGAATGCACAGGGCGAGGATGTTGTCGCAGGTATTCGTACCCCGCTGACGATCGATACGCTCAGAAAGGTCAATGAGAAGGTTTATGACCAGTTGGTCGGTATCCGCGATCTGCTCGAGAAACATTACAAGGATATGCAGGATATCGAATTCACCATTCAGGAAGGTACGTTGTACATGTTGCAGACCCGCAACGGCAAACGTACGATCTTCAGCTGGCTCCGCTCGCAGGTGGAGATGGTCGAGGAAGGGCTCATTTCCAAGGAGACCGCAGTCTCCCGTGTTCCCGCAGGTGAATTCAACAAGTTGTTCGCTCCGGTATTGGACAGCGAGGACATTGCGAAGCGTGGGCTTGTCGAGGTTGCCAAGGGTTTGAATGCAAGCCCCGGCGGCGCCTGCGGACAAGTGTATTTCTCCGCCGACAAGGCCGAGGAGATGGCTGCCATTGGCAAGGATGTGATTCTTGCCCGGATCGAGACCAGCCCCGAGGATATCGGTGGCATGGCTGTTGCCAAGGGTGTCATAACGACCCGTGGTGGTATGACCAGCCATGCGGCCGTAGTTGCCCGTGGTATGGGTTGCCCGTGTGTTTCCGGTGCCGGCGATATCGCGATCAACTATGCGAAGGGAACGCTGACCGTCAAGGGCGAGGTAGTGAAGGAAGGCGATTATATTTCGATCGACGGTTTTACCGGACAGGTCTTCAATGCCAAGATTCCCGTCAAGCCTTCTGAAATTGTCCAGGTCCTCAATGGTGTGATGAAACCGGAGGATTCCCTGTTGTTCCAGAACTACAACACATTCATGAGCTATGCCGATGAGATCAGGACCTTGAAGGTCCGTACCAATGCCGACACACCGACCGATGCGCAGATGGCAGTCAAGTTGGGCGCCGAGGGTATCGGACTCTGCCGGACAGAACACATGTTCTTCGGAGGCCAACGGATCATCAGCGTACGAAAGATGATCCTGGCGAACAACAAGATCGAACGTGAACGTGCGCTCGCCGAGTTGTTGCCGATGCAGCGCAGCGACTTCGAGGAAATTTTCGCGGCTCTCAATGGCCTGCCGGCTACCGTACGTCTCCTCGATCCTCCTTTGCACGAGTTCTTGCCGAACGACCACACGAGCCGACATGAAATGGCACTGCAGTTGAATATTTCTATTGATGAGATTGCCCAGAAGACCGCTCAACTGCACGAGTTCAATCCGATGCTCGGGTTCCGTGGTTGCCGTTTGGCGATCATCTTCCCCGAAATCCTCCACATGCAGGTACGCGCGATCATCGAAGCAGCCTTGAATGTCGCCGAAAAGGGTATCGAGGTTCATCCGGAGATCATGATTCCGCTCGTGGGACACTACAAGGAATTCGAATACACCAAGAAGCATGCGATCGAAACGATCGAGAAGGTCTTCGCGGAACGCGGCAAGAAGGTCGAGTACAAGATTGGAACCATGATCGAGGTTCCACGTGCAGCCATTACCGCCGACGAGATTGCGAAATCGGCTGAATTCTTCAGTTTCGGTACCAACGACCTCACACAGATGACATGTGGATTCTCCCGCGACGACGCGGCCAGCTTCCTCGGTCCCTATGTGAACGATACCGACAAGGGCTTCTACGAGTACGACCCGTTTGCTACGATCGATATCGACGGCGTGGGCAAATTGGTCAGCATGGCCTCCGAACTCGGCCGCTCGGTGAACCCCAAGATCAAACTTGGTATCTGTGGTGAGCATGGCGGAGATCCAAAGTCCATCGCATTCTGCCAGAAGGTCGGCTTGGATTATGTTTCCTGTTCGCCATTCCGTGTGCCGGTCGCACGACTTGCCGCGGCACAAGCAGTGATCAACAAGTAGCCATAATTACAACTATTGCATCTTAGGAGGCCGGTTCGTTCGAACCGGCCTCTATCAATGTTCAGACTATAAATGATAGGATATTCTTTTGGAGGTGTGCCATGCGAACTCGCAAACGAATTTTTTCCGTTTCATTTCTGGTGACGCTAGTGGTGTGCCTGCTTTTGATACTGTTCACATCATGTGTCGGTTTCTCGGTCAAGACACCGGGGAATCGTCCATTCAAGGTCAAAACCCATGTGGTGAAAATCTCACTATCGCACACCGAAGTGCAAGACATGGAGTTGACCGGGACAGAGCCTTCGTGGGCAGGACCTTTTTTTATTACCTTGAGGGATACTGAAGTGTCCATGGCGTAGTCTGAACTTTACGTTGAGCATATCGATCCAGAATGACAAGAGGAAGGGTTGGAATCCAGCCCTTACAATGATCTTGGTTACATTTCTTTCGGATAGTATCAACATTGGAGCCGACACACATACTTGTAACAGTATTCGTTGTGGTCGTTTATGATTCCCGCGGCTTGCAAATGCGAGTATATCGTAATGGATCCCAGGAATGAACAGCCCCGTCTCTTCAGCTCGTGACTGATTTCATCGGACAATGCATTGCGTGCCGGTACATCCGTTCCCTCCGCGTGGCCGGGATACTCGACTGTCTTGCCATCGGTGAACGACCAGATGAAGGTATCGAACGATCCGAATTCCCGTTGTATCTCCATAAACACCCGTGCATTCTTGATGATTGCCTCGATTTTCTTACGGGAGTGTATTATACCCTCATACTCCATGAGTCGTTGGATATCCAGCTCCCCGTAAGAGGCGATTCTTTCGTAATCGAATCGGTCGAAAGCCGAGCGCATCGCGTCGCGTTTCTTGAGTATTGTCAGCCAGCTGAGACCACATTGCATGACTTCGAGAGCCAGATATTCAAAGTGTGTCCTGTCGTCGTGGACAGGATCGCCCCATTCGGCATCATGATAGGCAACAAGCAACGGATTGTCACCAGTCCATCCACATCTACGCATTGTCTCTCCCGACGCGCTGTTTTCCAACGGCTTCGACCGATTGTCGTTCGGCTATACGATTGCCTTGAAATCCTGCGTATTGAACGCTTCCCTATCGAATTCATCCAACGAGTTCGCGACCAGCACCGAAGTGGTCATATCGCCGGCAACATTGGTCATGGTCCTGAACATGTCGACTATGAAATCGACTCCAGCCACCAGGCCGACCGCCTCGACAGGCAATCCGACGGTGGTCAGGGTGATGACGGTGAAAGCCGTAGCTCCCATAGGCACCGCTGCGCTTCCGAGACTTGCAAGTACCGATACGATCACGATGAGCACGTACTGGGAGACGCTGAGGTCGATACCGAACGCGTTCGCTGCGAATACCGCGACCATGGCTGGAAAGATTCCGCCACAGGCATCCATGTTCATGACCGCACCGAGCGGGCCGACAAAGTTGGCGACGCGGGAGTTCACTTTCAACCTGTCGGTCATGGTGCTGATGGTCATGGTCAACGATCCAAGGCTGGAGCGGCTGGAGAATGCCAACAAGAGGGCGGGGCTGGCGGCACGATAGAACCTGATGGGATTGACTTTCGCCACCGAGGTAAGCAATCCTCCGTACACCACGACCAATTGCACCAGACAGGCAACCACCATGGCGACGACAAAGATACCAAGTGAAAGCAACGCCGACATTCCGGTACTCGAAAGCCAGTAGGTGGTAAGGCCGAGCACTCCGTAGGGGGTGAGTTTCAGCACGATCTTGGTCAGTTGCATGACAATTTGCAGGAAGCTTTCCAGGATATCCTGGAACGGTTTGACTGCCTCGGGCTTCTTGGTCTTCACCATGATTGCCGATACTCCAATGAAGATCGAGAATACCACCAATGGGATCATATTTGTCTCGGCGGCGGATTTGACGAAGTTGGATGGGATGAAATTCCTGAATTGGGAGAACAGGTTGGTCACTGTACTGGCTTCCCGTGCCGCCAGGTCGCCGATAGCCATTCCTGTTCCGACTGAGAATATGTTGCCGACCAACAACCCGATGATTCCAGCTACAGTTGCGGTGAACAGGAATATTCCGATTGTCCTGACGCCCATCTGCTTCAGTTCGGAGGTATTGCTGAGTTTGATCAGTCCGGCGATTATGCTTGTCGGTACCAACGGAATGATCAGCATGCGCAGCAAATCGACATAGCCGAAGCCGACTAGGGATACCCATCGTCGGACTTCCTGGTTGATCGTCTTCTCGGCATAGAAGAACAAAGCCAACCCGAATGCGGCGCCGAGCAGGAGGGCGACAAGTACCCGGATGGAAAACGACAGGTGCATCTTGCTCTTGAGCAATACCAGTAAGACTATCAGGGCGACAAATCCGAGCATCCACAGAATCACTTGCATACATACCTCCAAGTTCTATAGCTGATATAATCTATAGATATACTATGATATAGTTGAATGTCCCACTGAAGTCAAGAACCTTCAGTGATTATCTTTTACAATAACGTCTGAGGTGTACTTAATACAACAAAAAGTTATTTCGAATCACAAAGTTCCATGATGGGGACGCACATTCCAATTGTTTTGTAAAAGGCAGATTACTACGATTATACCTATTTGTCGTCAAATTTGATAACCTTACGAAGAAAAACTTGATATCCAAGAGGATGCTATTATAATTAAAATTGTAATTCATCTTTGCCAATACCAAGGGGACCTGTCATATTAATTCGTAGAACCAATCAAAGTGCTGCATCGCTGGAGACGAACGTTCTACCGCTAAAAGAATGCCTGGCGAAGGTCGCGGTAGATGAAAATGGCAAAGCATTTCCAGGTATTGATGTTGAAACTCACTGTACAATTGTCGGATTGGTTGCGAAGGAGCTTGTCGCTAGAATTCCTCCTCTCGTCAGGGTATCATTGTTCCCCGAAGGTGTCGAACTGATAGCCGCTGCACATGACATAGGGAAGGTGAACCCACATTTCCAAGAAAAGTTGCACAGGCTCCTGCCTTCCTATGTGCCCAACAGCGACACTACCTTGAAAAACGCCAAACCAGAGCTTGAAAAGAATATCGGGATGCATGGTGGGGTCAGCCAAGTTGCCTTGGATGGAGTTGGTCCTTTCATCCCTGAGATAGCGGGTATGCACCATGGATCATCTCCCGATTCTCTGTTTCTCCTACCGGAAGATACCCTCCTTGGGGGAGCTGACTGGCAAAAGGCTAGGATGGAATTGGTTGCACATCTGAAAGAATATTTCCAAACAGATTGGCCGAAAATTAATAACAACACCCAAGCAACAGTGATCGCAGGGCTGACAACTGTTGCGGATTGGATAGGATCTGGACCCATTTTCGAACAACTCTCAACCATCGATCCGGTACAATTCGATACCAATGTTCGTGCTGCTATCGACCGTGCAGGATTCATATCTCCGATACTGAATAGAGGCCTCTCCTTTGAAGCAGTATTTCCTCCTTTCTCAGCAAGACCGATACAAAGCGCCTTATATGAAAGTGTTCAGGGTCCAGGTGTTTATATTCTTGAAGCTTTGATGGGATCGGGCAAGACTGAGGCAGCCCTCTATGCAGCATACCGGATGATGGAGTCTGGCCAAGCGAATGGTATTTACTTCGCATTGCCCACAAGGATTACATCCGAGAGGATCCAAGTAAGGATGAATAGATTCCTCAATGCAATACTCTCACCCGAGGATTGTCACAAGTCGCTTCTTGCACATGGGTCGGCTTGGATGACCGATTCCGATATGGGAGAGAATGCACGCCCTGGGTATGATTGGTTTGATTCGCGGAAGCGAAAACTCTTGGCACCCTTTGCAGTGGGTACGATTGACCAGGCATTGATGGCAGTTATGAACGTCAGGCACGGATTTGTACGTACCTTCGGCTTGGCGGGCAAGGTAGTGATTCTCGACGAGGTCCATACCTATGATGCCTATACGGGAACCATCATGGACAATCTCATTAGAGCCTTGCGTGAAATGGGTTCGACGGTGATCCTTTTGAGCGCAACTCTGACGGCAGAACGAAAACTGCATTTCCTGACCGATGGACACGAAAAACCGGAAAATATCTTGTTGTCACATTATCCACTTGTTTCCAAATCGATCGTAGGGAAAAGCATCGAATATTCCCCGTCTGTGGAACAATCGCAACACAACGTGCAAATTTCACTAATACACGATGGAGACGATCTATTGGAAACCGTCCGGGCAAAAGCCTTGGCAGGGGAGTATGTGCTTTGGATTGAGAATACTGTCCAAGAAGCCCAAATGGCTTTCAAGTCGTTTGCCAGTTGGGGCTATGCGAATGACGTCCAAGTGGGTTTGATCCATTCAAGGTTTCCTATGACCAGACGGAGTGACCTTGAATCCTATTGGGTCGAAGCATACGGAAAGGAGGGCATGTCCAAACGCAAAGGTATTGGGAAGGTTCTTGTCGGCACACAAGTATTGGAGCAATCCCTAGACCTTGATGCCGATCTCCTGGTTACCCGGATGGCTCCAATGGATATGATTTTGCAACGGATTGGCAGGCTGTGGCGGCATCGTGAGATAGATGATATTCGACCGGATGGAGCCAAACGGCAGGCGTTCGTTCTCGCTCCGAATCTGGAATATTCATTGAAGAATCCACTGTGGGCATTCGGTCCAAGTGGCAGGGTATATGCCCCTTATGTTTTGGCCAGAAGTCTGCTTGTTCTCCAGGAAACCAACACAATAACTGTCCCCTCCGATATGCGGACACTCATTGAAGAGACATACCGTGAACGGATTGAAATTTTATCTCCTATGAACGAAGCGAAGCATGAAGTCGTTAAGAATCGGGAGGCTCTTCAAAGCTTCGCCAACAACAGCATGACGATGATAGGAAGGGCCGCATCCGACACGATTATGACCCGCTATTCAGAACTGGCGACGTGCGATGTGCTGTTATTACAGGACGGTTCGGATCTTGCACATGGATTGTTTGAACTAATCGATGGAGAGATTCTCCAAGTGCCGTGTTCGGCAAGTCTTGACTTACTTCAAAAAAAACAATTGGCCAAAGCCTGTATGCTTCGGATGATCACCGTACCCACCTATCATGCTCCCGATCCAGTAAGCGTACAGGAACTTGTCCGTTTGCGACCCTTCCTCTATGTCTCAGATAGTGAGGAAGAGCGTCTGAGAGTTGCGATACTGCGGCCGAGCGGACGTATCCATGGCTTGTCAGGTAGGGAAGCGAATGAAAAATTTGAGTTGGAGTATTCTCCTTTGCTTGGATATGCAACGAAAAAAAAGGAGGGCCTATGAATAATAGGTTCAATCTGGTGGATGAACCGTGGATACCTGTCGTTGACCACCCGAGGATATCACTATTTGAATTGTTCAGTGATTCTACTTTAAAGGCAATCGGTGGCAATGCTATTCAAAAACTAGCCTTGCTAAAGCTGTTTTTGGCAATTGCGCAAAAAGCCTATACTCCAATCGATGACCAAGACTGGCAAAATCTCAACAGTCTGGGATTGGCAGCCAAGTGTTTGGAATATCTGGACACGCACAAGGATTATTTCTGGTTGTATGGTAACAAACCGTTTCTCCAAAAGCTTGATCTGGAGGAGCGGAAGACAAGCAATGGAGACCCAATCCCAGTAAGTATCCTTGGAAGGGACTACATGCCTGACTTGGCATCCGAGAACGATTCGATCCTATTTGAATCCCAGCAAGAGCATTCGCTCTCAGACGCAGAGAAGACAGTCTTTATCGTCACTTTGATGAACTATAGCCTCGGTGGCAAACGGGTGGCAAAAGGTGTCTCGCCCTGGACTGACGGGTATACTGGGAAAACGACCTCAGCAAAAGGTGCTCCAAGTATCGGTAACTACGAGGGGTACTTGAATTCCCACCTTATGGGCGAATCCATCCTCGATACCATCTGGTTGAACCTGTTCACAAGGGATAAGCTAGAAAAGTTTCCTCAATGGAAGGATGACAATCTCATCCCTCCATGGGAAGAAATGCCCACTGGCGAGGATGATCGAATAGCACGAAGGTTGAAGGGTAGTTTCATGTCAACACTCTGTGCTCTGAGCCGGTTTGTGTTGCTTCAGGATGATGGAATCATCTATGTCGAGGGATTGCAGTACCCGTCCCACAAGGACGGTTGGCGCGAACCTTTCATGACCTATACTTCCGATGGGAAAATACTTTGGTGCAATCCTGCGAAGAAACCATGGAGAAACCTTACCGCGTTGCTCAGTACCGCTTTCACTGTGAGCAATTCAGCCTTTGATTGCCCACAGATCAGTCTGTTCCTCTTACGTGCACGTAAAGTCAGGAAAACAATCGGTATTTGGTCTGGAGGCTTGAAAGTACGCACCACAGCTGGAGACACGTCTGTCAAACAAACCGATGACTATATTGATACCGAAATTTTCCTCAGAACAAATGACTTGGGTGATCCATGGTTTTCTAGCCTTGAGAATGAGATGCAAGCACTCGATCAACTTTCCAAATCACTTTGGAGCGCTGTGAACAGATATTATGAAGAATTGGGAAGCAAGCGGAATCCTGTCATCGACAAGGCTCTTGAGATGTTCTGGGAACTATGTGAGAGACATGCACAGACTCTCGTGTATATTTGCGATGATGCACAGCAGAGACATCGTTTGCGGCTCACATTCGCAGACTATGCGAATCAAGCCTATAACAAATATTGTCCGAATGATTCAGCCAGGCAGATGAGTGCGTGGGTACGGCATGCGCCATTCATTCTCAACTATATCGCTAATAAATCAGAGGAGGTGCAACTTGCCAACTGATAGAAGCGTCAACTTTGTCAATCATGTGATCAAAGAGGTCAATGATGACAAGGGAAAGGGCTTTGGAGCAAAATTGCGTAAAGCCGATAATGAGAACACGGAATATCAAAGCTGGGAAATCTTGTCGAGATGGGTGAATCTCGAATGGGAAAGCGACAGGAAGGCCTTCGCTTTGATAGGGGCAAGCATAGCGAGGGTAAAACCTGTCGCGGATGGAAAACTCTCCATTGGCGAAGCGCTGCGTATGGTTCACCTGAAGGACAAGGATATCGGGGACCTGGAAAAATCCTCCTCGGCACTTCGCTTGAGACGCATCCTTGCGTGTAAGGAAAAGGATGAGCTCATGGATATCCTCAAACCTGTAGTCAGATATGTGGAATCGAGTGGTCTTCTTTTGCAACAGGCCCGATTGCTTGATGAAATCCTGTGGTTCAACAACGATGAGAGCCGTGAAAGGACCAGGGCAAAGTGGGCACGGGATTTCTTCAGAAAAAAGGAGGAATCATGATTGCTTCCGTAGTATCCCTGGATAGGCAGGCCATACAATCGTTGAAGATTGCAGACCCATACACGATACACAAATTCGTATATAGTCTGTTTCCAGGCAACCGACGTCAATTTCTTTATTATGACCAAGGAGGGGATTTGCGTTTCAAGCGGATACTGTTGGTGTCCCAGGAACAACCCCTTGTCCCGGAAATTGGAAAGATAGAATCAAAGTTCATCCCTGATAGTTTCCTTGACCACCAAAGATACGCATTCCAAGTCTTGCTGAATCCGGTGGAACAGCCATCTGGAAGCAATAGAAAGGTGCCTGTTGTCAATAAGGAATCATTACGCGTTTGGTTTTCGCGACGTCAAGAGTCATGGGGTTTTACCACAGACATTGATATGCTCGAAATATTCAATATGGGGGTTCAGATATCCCGAAAAAATGGAATGGACGTAACCCACAACATGGCGGAGTTCCGAGGAATCCTCGAGGTGGCTGACCGTGAATGCTTTATCCACAGTTTCACCGATGGCATCGGAAGGGGAAAGGCATTTGGTTTCGGATTATTGCAATTACGACCACTAAAAAAATAATTAAAAGGAGAAATTGTCATGGACAACACGTACAAAGGTAAGAAATTAGAGTTTCATATACTGCAGAGTTTTCCAGTCACCTGTTTGAACAGGGATGATGTCGGAGCCCCAAAGACAGCGTTAGTGGGAGGTGTCACACGAGCTCGTGTCAGCAGCCAGGCTTGGAAAAGACAAGTCCGATTGGCAATGCATGATTTCGGAATCAAGCTTGCCGTGCGGACGAAATTCGTGGAAGACAAGATAGCTCGCCTCTGTATTGAGGATGGGGCGAACGAAGAGGTTGCGAAGGAAATCTCCAATGTGATTGCGGCTTTGCTTACCAAGGATACCTTGCATTTCTTTACCGATACCGAGGCGAGGGCACTCGCTACATATGCGCAGGGTGTTGGTTATGATAAGCAGAAAGTTAAGGATAAGGAAGTTTTAAAATGTCAAAAGGAAGCTCTGGGCAAGAGCCTTCAAAACCTTGAAGGTTTGGATATTGCCTTGTTTGGTAGGATGGTAGCGCAAGCGACCGACTTGAATATCGAGGCGGCTGTATCGTTCTCCCATGCGATCTCAACTCACAAGGCAACCTCCGAGGTCGAATTCTTTACCGCTTTGGATGATGAGAAGCCTGAAGCGATGGCCGATTCCGGTTCCTCGCATATGGGTAGTCTTGAATTTAATTCCGCTACGTATTACCGCTATGTAAGTCTTGATCTCGGGCAACTGGTGAATACCCTTGGCGGTGACGAGCAGCTTGACAAGGCAATCGACGCTTTCGTCAAGGCTCTCTATGTAGCTGTCCCCTTTGCGAGGCAGGCAACCCAATCGGGAAGCAACTTATGGGACTATGCACGTGTTTCGGTGAGAAGAGGTCAGCGGGTCCAGGCGTCATTTGACAACCCAGTAAAGGCAAAGGGTGAAGGATTCTTGAAACCCAGCATTGAAGCCTTGGATTCATTCCTGGACAAGAGGGAGAAACTCTCAGGCTCACTGTATGGCAAGATTGCTGAATTCCGGTGGGGCGCTGATGAGAATTTCAGTATTGATGGCCTGATTGAGGGTATCCAGAAATCAATGAGGGGATGACATGGGTATGAAATATCTCCTGTTATGGTTGGAAGGGCCGTTGCAGTCCTGGGGTTATGATTCGAAGTTCGGAAGACGCGAGAGTCTTAGGTTCCCAACAAAATCTGGCATATATGGCATGTTCCTCGCTGCTCTTGGTGCACAGGGACCACAAGTCGACCTTCTGATTAAGTTGGCTGCGTTCAAGCAGACTGTGATCTCCTGCGTTCCTCGAAAACCTGGGCAGAAGAATGATCTGGATACTGATGTGAGGTTGCAGTCCAATCCTTTCTTGATGGATTTCCAAATGGTTGGAAGCGGGTACGATGAAAAAGATCCGTGGCAGAAGATGCTGATTCCAAAAAAGAGTGATGGTAATCCAGCTGTCGGAGGTGGATCGAAGATGACCTACCGATACTATCTACAGGATGCAAGGTTCGCCGTTATTCAAGAGTTGGATTACGAAATGTCCGATACCATTGCGAGGGCACTACAGAATCCTGTATATGATTTATCACTCGGAAGGAAAAACTGCGTTCCAACTGACTTCATCTATCGTGGTACATTCGATTCTTTCGAAGAAGCTACAGCTATGGCCGAGTCTCTTATGATGGAAAAAGATCTGGGGGTGTCATTTTTAGTAAGAGATGAGGAGGGGGAGGGAGACCAGATGGTCCTACATGACGTGCCACTCCAATTTGGGCAGTTCAAGAAATACAGGGACCGCACGGTGACCATAACTCAACATGAATGATTCAACAGGAAATGGAAAACGGCTGTTCATAAAGGTCCAACGAAACAATCTCCCGCAAGTTTGCGACAAGTACCCGTTCATCTATTTAGAACGTGGAAGATTGGAGATCGATGATAGTAGTGTGAAATGGATCGATTCAGATGGCAATCTGGTGCGGCTTCCAGTGGCTACAATCAATTGTTTGCTTCTTGGACCGGGAACCAGTGTGACTCATGAGGCGGTCAAGGTCATGGCAGCAGCCAACTGTGGTGTATGTTGGGTCGGGGAAGATAGCCTGCTGTTCTATGCGGTAGGACAAAGTCCCACCTCCGATACGAGGAACCTTCGCAAGCAACTGGAATTGTCAGCCAATGATAAGAAACGGCTGGAAATAGTCCGAAGGATGTTTCTGAAACGTTTCCCTGAGGATGAGGTGTCAACCAAGACTCTTAATGAACTCATGGGAATGGAGGGTAAGCGGGTACGTGCCTCGTATGATGAATATGCTCAGAAATATAAGGTAGGTTGGGTTGGTCGCTCTTATGTTCCAGGTAAATTCGAGATGAGTGATTTGACCAACAGTATTCTGACTTCGGCGAATGCTGCGCTATATGGTATCCTCACCTCGGCAATCTACTCGATGGGCTTTTCTCCGCATATCGGATTCGTCCACTCTGGTAGTCCACTACCTTTTGTATACGATATGGCCGATTTGTATAAGGAGCTTCTTTGCATCGATCTTGCATTCTCTTTAACGGTGGAGATGTGCGGACAATACAACAAGTATAAGGTTGCTGAAGAATTTCGCACCAGGGTTATTGAAATGGATCTTTTGGGGAGAATTGGTGATGATATCAAAGCGGTCTTGGGAATGTAAGTATGGTTGTTGTTATTGCAAATGATTTGCCACCAGCGGTAAGAGGAAGGATGAAGCTTTGGTTTGTTGAAGCGAGGGCAAATGTATTTGTCTCAGGCATCAAGGACGCTGTCGCTGATCGGGTCATAACCTATTTGTTTCAAAGTTGTAGGAATAATTCAGGCTTGTTGGTGTTCCAAAAAATTTCCAAACCACCTTTTTATAAAATCTGGGGGATGGGCGACACCAAACATAAAATATCGACAATTGATGGATTACAATTGGTTTTTGAAAGATTAGAGAAGGATAGCAACCACTAGATATAGTGTAGTGATTAAAGGTATAACACTAATTGTCAGTATATTCCCCGCGTCTGCGGGGGTGTTTCTTCCTTTTCCTTTTCTGGAATCGCCTTGGCTAAATATTCCCCGCGTCTGCGGGGGTGTTTCTCTCGCATATCCTCGTAGCTTTGATATGAAGAAATATTCCCCGCGTCTGCGGGGGTGTTTCCTAGTCATTTTATCGTCCAGCATGAGTGGTGTCATATTCCCCGCGTCTGCGGGGGTGTTTCTGGGTAGTTGGAATTTTCCTAGCTCTCTTGGCTATATTCCCCGCGTCTGCGGGGGTGTTTCTAAATCCATATCCGTAGAGTCTACTAACTATGGGATATTCCCCGCGTCTGCGGGGGTGTTTCTATCCACAGATTGTTTATTAATATCAGTTATCAATATTCCCCGCGTCTGCGGGGGTGTTTCTAATATAAACGGTGGCATTTCTAAAGGGTTTCCATATTCCCCGCGTCTGCGGGGGTGTTTCTATCCGTCCAATCGAAGCCAGTAGTATTGATGTATATTCCCCGCGTCTGCGGGGGTGTTTCCTGCAGGGAGTCTGCAGGGGCGGACGATTGTGGCATATTCCCCGCGTCTGCGGGGGTGTTTCCTGCAGGGAGTCTGCAGGGGCGGACGATTGTGGCATATTCCCCGCGTCTGCGGGGGTGTTTCTCTTGATGTCATAGTGTCCCTGACCTGTTTCGTATATTCCCCGCGTCTGCGGGGGTGTTTCTAGACAGTTTCTTTTGTAAATATCAATCATTTTATATTCCCCGCGTCTGCGGGGGTGTTTCCTCAACAGAATGAGAAATATGTGGCAACACAACATATTCCCCGCGTCTGCGGGGGTGTTTCTA
>Ga0154462_114_pt2 | contig 16850 bp, 20 predicted proteins | sample RifGroC2_FD_105655 | JGI IMG/M metagenome (GOLD analysis project Ga0154462, IMG submission 105655) | Spirochaetes bacterium GWC2_52_13
CCAGGTTTCGATCTCAGATATACGTGCCAATGATTATACCCCCAATTGAAAAGGTGCGATTCGGATTTCACATCCCCCAAATCTCGTTGACCAGGCCGGACAGTGTTGTCTCGCGCATGCTCCGCGTCTTCAACTCGCATTCCCAGACGACGATTACCCGCCAGCCCCGTTGTTCGAGCAGACGCTGATTCTTCTCGTCCCGGATCCTGTTGCTTGCGATCTTCTGTTCCCAAAATCCGGTGTTGGTCTTTGGCGGCCTGTACATATCGCAATCGGTGTGCCCATGCCAGAAGCACCCATGGACACATATGATCGTGCGATATTTGGGCAGGACGATATCGGGAGAACCGGGGAGTCTCCTATCATGGATCCTGAACCTGAAGCCTTGTCGGTGCAAATAGCGTCTCACAACAATTTCGGGTTTTGTGTTCTTTCCCCGAATCCGTCCCATCAATGCGCTTCTTTGTTCGACACTTATTCGATCCGCCATGCATAGCTCCACATCGATTCTACGCGGGTTTCCACGTTCGGTCAAATAGAGAAGTTTGTACTGAGCTCTGGTTGTGCCACAGGGTAGTACTTGGGAAACCCGCAAATTGCCGAATGGATTCGTCGCGATTATATTCGACCATATGGCAACTGCCAGTAGAGGCGGTTGGGAGGTGGTTTATATGAGTACGCAAAAAATCGTTCCCCATCTGTGGTTCGACAAGGAAGCGAAAGAGGCCGCACAATTCTATACATCCATATTTCCTGGTTCGGAAATCACATTCGTATACAGATTGAACAACACACCGTCCGGAGACTTCGATGTAGTCGAGTTCGATCTTTCGGGATATTCATTCATAGCGATAGACGGAGGTCCCTTTTTCAAGAAGAATCCTTCGATTTCCTTCTTTGTGAATTTCGATCCATCGAAGGATACCCACGCGAAGGAAAACCTGGATCGTCTTTGGGAGCAATTGTCCCAAGGCGGAGAGGCACTCATGCCGCTGCAGGAATATCCGTTCAGCAAGCATTACGGTTGGATACAAGACCGGTACGGGTTGTCGTGGCAACTGATCCTGACCGATCCGGATGGCGAGGATCGCCCATTCATCGTGCCTTCGTTGATGTATACGCACGATTCGTATGGAAAAGCCGAGGAGGCATCCGACTTCTATCTGTCCGTGTTCAAGAATTCCCGACGTGGATTGATGGCCCGGTATCCGGCAGGGCTGGAACTGGACAAGGAAGGTACGGTGATGTTCACCGACTTCATGCTTGAAAACCAATGGTTTACCGCCATGGACAGCGCCTATCCACACAAGTTCGGATTCAACGAGGCTATTTCCCTCATGGTCCAATGCGAGGACCAGGATGAGATCGATTATTTCTGGGAGAAGCTTTCTGCAGATCCGGAGGCTGAGCAGTGTGGATGGTTGAAGGATGCCTATGGCGTTTCCTGGCAGATATCGCCGGTGGCCATGGAAGATATGATGAGGAAAGGCACGCAGCAGCAGATAGATCGGGTGACCCAGGTTTTTCTCGATATGAAGAAGGTGGATATCGGCAAATTGGAAGAGGCATTCGAGGGAAAGGGACCATGAAATAGTCCACGCTCCCGGGCACTCATAGGATAGGGATGCTGAAAAACCTCAAGACCCACACAAGCACAAAATAAACGAGTATTGTCACACCTGAGGCGAGGCTCAAGCTGGTCCAAAACTGCATCCCACGATTCAGTAGGACAGGGAATAGCAGGAAAAACGCCAGCGATGGCAATACAAGCCAAAAGATTGATCGTGAGAGGTCGGATATCTTCTCTACCTTGGCTTTCTCAACATGCATCCAGATAAGGGCAAGGAGGGATGTGAGCGGTAGCGAGGCGATAAGGGCACCAAAGAATGAGCTACGTTTTGCCACTTCACTCACCATGACAATGACACTAGCCGAGATACCTACTTTCAGTATGTAATACCACATATGTTCCTCCAAATTCTCAACAATCCACTCTCCCGAGCAAGTGCAGGCAACGTAAAGATCCATACCTTGCCCTGGGGATATTGATACCTTTCAATCGAGTTTACCGGGTAAAAGTACCGGGATGCAAGTCGCAGGCAATGCGCCATCTTGAATAATTCCAGATTCCGTCCTAGACTCCCGCTATGAAGAAATCCCTGTTGGTACTGCTACTCTCCCTGCCGCTCCTCTTGGCGGGACCCTTGGAGTTGGTATCCGGCATATCACCATGGGATCTTGATGGTGCAGGTGAAAAGAGCTTCAGCTCCTCGATTTCGGATGATTCGTCCGCTGGAACCTGTGACCTGCAGATCCAGGAGAATTCGAAGAGGGAAGAGAAGCGGGAAGAACGGACGAGTGGTGGACAAAGGGAAGTTCTCGCCACCATCGTCTCGGCATCACCCGAATTCCTGCAAGCTTTTGGATTCGATTATCGGGAAATTCCCAGTACCTCGACATACTTGCGACATGCTATTCCTTTCAACAAGGCCCCTCCCGTCTGATCTGACACACTGGGCACAGATGCTCGGGGAAGAACCCCGAAATCCATACATATTGAAAGGAAAAAGAATTATGATTGACTCAAATCCAACATTTGATACCATACGGCTATGCGATGCCGTAATTGACGACGGGGCGACAGTCGCCTCGCTTCTTGATCGTGTCCACGATGGCGAGACTGCCGGACACTATTGCCTGACTGATCGGGACGGAAGGATCCGGGGCATCGTTGCTGTGCAAGATGTGCTTGAATTCCTTGTTCCGTATATGCTCTTTACCGATGCGGATGCATTGGAAGGTCTGCTGGCGACCGTTGGGACCATACCACTGAAAATACTTGCGGGGGAAAGCTATCCGGCTGTATTCTTGCACCAGGATCTATCGAACATCATGCAGCGTCTGGACGGCAGCCAAGAGCTGGCGGAAGAGGTGACGTGCACCCGGTTGTTGAAAAGACTGCCCCGACAGGGAAGGGAGAACCAATATGCAGTTTCGTAAGTATGTGTCGGAGGACAGCATTTTCCTGGATCGTGATTTCAAGACTGTCAGGGAGGTCCACGAATTCTTGTCCGACGAATTCTCCAAGGATCTGGGAATGGAGCGGGATACGATTCTCGGATTGCTTGAAGAGAGGGAACAGCTGAGTTCGACATGGATTGGCCACAACACATTGTTGCCCCACAACCACAGTCCGGAGATAAAGGGTATCTCGATGATTTTCATCAGGTGCGGCGCTCCGCTCGTGCTCGGGGATGGCAATCGGGTCAAATACATATTCTCGATCCTGACCTCGGGATCGAACCAGGACTTGTATCTCGGGATACTGCAGGGAATCGGAAAGGTGATCGGCAAACGTTCTGGAGAACTGGACAACTGCCAGACTCCCGCCGAAGTGCTCGATATCCTCAGCGATTCGAGCGCCACCATGGGAGCACCCCTCACAGCTGCCGATCTTGCCCGCTACTGGCCGAGGGCAAAGGATACGGACACGCTTTCGGTCGCGGTGGATCAAATGAAGCGGCACAATATCTACTTCCTGCCGGTGTACAGTGCGAAAGACGGCAAGATTTGCGGCGTGTTGGACTTGCTCGATCTGCTGAAGGCCGGGTTCCCCGAATATGTGTTCAGATTGAACAACCTGTCGATGCTGAAGGATTTCCAACCGGTCGACTATTTTTGGAAGAATGAAGCCAATTTGAAGATAGGTACCTATCTCAGGGACTATCGGCCCTACATGATTCGGGAGTCCATCACCTATCCGGAGATTTTCTTCATGATGGTCAAGGGCAACCGGCGCCACTTGCTGGTGGTTGACGAGAGCGGTGAGATGATCGGGGTAATCAATCCCAACGAGATCATCAACAAGATGTTGAGGCCATAATGACACTTATCATGATGATTTCAATAATCGTGTTCGTAGTGGTCTATGCACTATTGATCACGGAACGGATGAACAAGGCCGTGGCTGTTGTCCTGGGAGCGTGTCTCTACCTGCTGTTCCATTTCATCCCATTCGACAATGCTGTCGAGCATATAGACATGAACGTCATTTTCCTGCTGATCGGGATGATGATGATAGTGAAGATCACGGAGCAAAGCGGCGTGTTCGAATACATCGCGATCAAGAGTGCGAAGATGGTGAAAGCCGATCCGATCGCGTTTCTGGCCGTGCTGTTTGTGATCACGGCGTTCTTCTCGGCGATGTTGGACAACGTGACCACGGTGCTGTTGATCTCGCCGATCGCCCTCCTGCTCGCCACGCAGATGGAGGTTGGAGCCCTTCCTTTTGTGATCACTGTGATCCTGTCCTCGAATATCGGGGGAACGGCGACGCTCATTGGAGATCCGCCGAATATCATGATCGGTTCGGCTGCGGGTCTGAGCTTCATGGACTTCCTGGTGAATCTGGCTCCGGCTATCCTGGTCATCTCGGTGATCACGATGGGTATCCTGATCCTCCTGTTCAAAAAACAGCTTGTCGTGTCGGATCTGAACAAGAAACGTATCATGGCCATGGATGAGAAGATGATGATCAGCAATCCGGTGCTCATGAAGAAGTCCCTGATTGTTATCGGAGCAGTGGTCATCGGGTTCCTGCTCAACGGCATGCTCGAGACCGAGCCGAGTGTGTTCGCGCTCGCGGGGGCATTCTTCTTGGTGCTGTGGACGAAAGAGGAACTTGAGGATGTCTTGAAGAAGGTCGAATGGGATACGATTCTGTTCTTCGTCGGTCTATTCATCATGGTCGGGGTACTGCAATTCACGGGGGTGATCGATAAGCTTGCCGCATTGATGACCGAAATGACCAAGGGGGATCTCCAAAAGACGAGTACGGTGTTGCTGTTCGGCTCGGGAATCCTATCGGGGATCCTTGACAATATTCCCCTGGTCGCGACGTTCATTCCGGTTGTCAAGATAATCGGGGAGACCACTACGGTCGATGCGATCCAGCCGATCTGGTGGAGCCTTGCGCTCGGATCCTGTCTCGGCGGTAATGGTACGTTGGTGGGTGCTTCGGCGAACGTGATCATGTTCGGCTTTGCGCGCAAGAACAACATACCGCTCAGCTTCAAGGGCTATCTGGCATATGGGGTTCCCTTGACGTTGCTTGCCCTGGTCCTCGCGTATGGGTACATCTCGCTGCGGTACTATTGATACCTTTCATCCGATGGCGGTATCACCCGGTTGGCTATCGCGCCAATCGGGTGATGATGCATACGAAAAGACAACGAAAAGACATGTTCTTGCTTTTTCCCTCATCCCTTCCTACAATAGCTGGTACAGGTCATGTGTTCGGGAGGTGTGGTCATGGGGAGTTCATTTGCTGTCGTTCGGGCGATAGGCACGGATCGGATAGGTGTGGTCGACGATGTCACCTCAGTGGTGGAGCAGGCCTCCTGCAATATCGAAGAGAGCAAGATGTCCGTGCTGGGCGGAGAGTTCGCGGTGATGATGCTGGTATCGGGTACCGAAGCGGCGATCCGGACACTGGTCGAACACGATTTCTCCCGGGGCGCGCTCAAGGATTTCTCCGTCGATGTGATTCCCACCAAAGAACCGCAGGCAATCCGTGCGGGGGTGCCGTATGAGATCGAGACGGTATCCATCGATTCGCCAGGAATTGTGCATGCGGTGACATCCTTGTTGGCCCGGGAACGGATCGGCGTGGAGGAACTGGAGACCGATACGACCCCGGCTCCCTTCACCGGTTCGCCGCTATTCACCCTACGCATCCGTGTTACGCTTGCGGGGCCGAAACGCGCTGCGCAACTCAAGGAACTCTTGCAGCAATTGGCTTTGGAAAAGGATCTTGATATTACGGTGAAACGGTCAAGCCGGGAAACCGAGTAGGGACGTGCCTCGACGTTGCCGATTCCTCACAGGTCCAACCGCATGATATGGTCCTGCTGCAGATCATTGCCCAACTTGAAGCTGTGGGTGGTGAATTTCTTGAATCCTTGCTTTTCATAGAAGGCAATGGCACGGCTATTGTGTTCCCAGACTCCCAACCATAGATAGTCCAGGTGCTCCCGGTTTGCTATCTCGACGGCTGTATCGACGAGGTGTTTGCCGATGTGCATCCCCTTGAATTCTTTCAGGACGTAGATTCTCTGGATTTCCAACGAGCCGGGGTACTCCCGTTCTGTCTGGGCCTGCTCGAAATTGAGTTTCATGTATGCAACGGCGGTGGCGTGGTATTCGACCAGTAGGAGCATCGAGTTGGCATCATCCAATTCTCGTCCGAGCTGTTGGGCGCTGAAATGTTCGGCCACATAGGTGTTTATATCATCGGGGGTGTTGTCGGCCAGGAATGTCTCGGTGAATGTCTTCACGCTGAGCGTCCGGAGCGTTTCAATGTCCTTGTACCTGCATTGCCTGGTTACGAGATTTTCCATACGTCTTTGCTTGTTCCCACCTGTTTTTCCGATGGACACTGTACCCCTTTTGCAGGAAATCGCCAACCAGGAGGGGCAATGGTAAGAACTTTGTTTTTTTTAATGAGGTATGAGTCTTCAGTATTTTGGTATCTTTGATACTGGTCATCATCAAGGGGTCCCAAGAAAATTGGAAATATGGAATCTCTTCTTTTGACAATCATTAACGACCACCGAGTCCTGTCATGGTTATTCCTTTTACCAGGTATTTCTGAAAGAGAATGAACACCAGGAAACTTGGTATGATAGCGATTGATGCGGCGGACATCAATCCGGACCAATCGGTGCCATACTGCCCATTAAACATGTAAATCCCCAACGGCAGTGTCTTGACCCTGTCAGATCCAGTGATTATCAGAGGCCATAGGAAACTTTTCCATGAATTGATGAAAGTAAAAATCAACAAAGTTGCGATACTAGATTTTGCCATAGGAAGGATAATTCGAATAAAAGATTCGACTGCTCCACAACCATCTATCCGTGCAGCATCTTCAATCTCATAGGGTATCGTCAATAAAAATTGCCGCATGAGGAATGTTCCGAATGCTGTGAAGCCAACAGGAAGGACCATTGCCGCATAGGTATCGTACCAACCGAACCTTCTCATGATTATAAACAGTGGAATGACGGTCACCTGTTGGGGAATCATCAGCGTCCCCAAATACATGGTGAATAAGAGATCCCTTCCCCGGAAATGTAGCCGAGAAAAGGCATACCCCGACATGCTTGATGTAATTACGGCAACCAACGATGTACATAGTGCAATGAACACAGAATTGAATAAAAACTGTCCGAAAGGGAAAAATGTCCATGCCCTTTGGTAATTTTCCATAGCAAGGCGTGATCCGAATATCCTGATCGGGAGAAGCAGGACTTCTGTTTCCGGTTTGAGTGATGTAAGAACCATGCCTAGAAACGGAATGAGAAATATGAATGCCAACACTGTGAGCACTATATGATTTGCTGCTTTTTTGATAATTGGTCTATATGTTTGTCTGTTCGTTTTAATCTCATTCATAGGTTACAAAATCCTTCTGCAGTCGCATTTGCAACAGGGTGAAGATCATGATGATTGCAAAGAGTACCCAGGCCATGGCTGCGGCATATCCCATTTTCAAGTATGTGAATGCATTATTGTATAGATAAAGTACCAGAGTATTCGTTGCGTTGGCCGGTCCCCCGGCCGTCATGATCATTGTTTGATCGAAAACCTGGAACGAACTGATGACAGTCATGACAATGGCGAAAAAAATTGAAGGCGATATCAAAGGCAATTTTATTTTAATGAATACCTGCCATTTCCCGGCACCATCGATGCGGGCAGCTTCAATCTGAGATTCGGGAATTGCATATAAGCCAGCGATGAAGATGATCATATTGTAACCAAATCCCTGCCAGACACTCATTATGATAATCGCAGACATTGCCGTACCTGTGGTACCCAACCAGTTGATATCAGGCACACCGAATATGCCAAGGAAATTGTTGATGATTCCGTACTTGGGAAGGAATAGCCACTTCCAGATCATACCGGTTGCAACAATCGGCGTTACTTGAGGTAGGAAGAATACTGAACGGTAGAGTTTTTCTCCCCGTCGTATATTTGTGAGCCACAAAGCCATTGCAAGGGCCAACACAATATTCAATGCAACATAACAGAATACATATATGCTGGTGTTACCCATAACCTTGGGAAATAGGGGATCTTTGGTGAACAAGTCGATATAGTTTTGTAATCCGATGAACTTTCGTTCTCCGAATGTGGGCCAGTCATACAGACTGATAATAAGTGACTGTACTACCGGAATAGCCGTGAATAGCATGAATCCGATGATATTGGGGGAGAGGAAGCCGACGGCAGTCAGCATGTTTCTTTGATTTTTTCCCAATTGCATATGTTTCGTCTCCCTTCACGAGTATGATGTCAGATCTACACGGTTGCCGGTTCCTTCGGTTTTCTTTGCCGTGGGAACCGGCAGATGCTGTTGGGCATTACTGGCCGAGAATTCCGTCAATGATTTCCTGAGCGTTGTCCAACCCCTTCCGAGCCGATACATTGCCGATAAATATTGCCTCGAGGTTTTGACTGATGGTATTTGTTACTTGCTGCCATTTCATTGGAGTAATGAATGGAACTCCAATATCTGTCGTAATTGATTTTTCAACCGCATCGTGCAATCCGTTGACATCTGCATGCAGCTCATAATAGACATCACGGACCGATGAACGGGCGGGAAGGGCTCTTCCCCAACCGGCAAGTTTGGAAAGGGAATTCTTACTGGTCAGTTCCTTGATTGCCAGATAGGCTTCTCCAGGATAATCGGTATCTTTGCTGATGCCGAAACCTGAACCAGCGACCTGTGATCGTCGATATAGATTACCGGGAGGGACCATGGTGACTCCAACGGCAAAGGATGATTTTTCCTTGATATTTGTCAGATTCCAGGGACCATCCAGATACGTTGCGACATTTCCTGCATAGAATTGTTCTCGATCCCAATTGTTGTTGCCGGTATCTGAAATCCGGGGAGCATACCCCTGGTCTATCAATCCCTGCAGGTATTCTATGGTTTCGATTATGCGCGAATCATTCACCTTGACCGTACCGTCAGCAGCAAAAAGACTTGCCCCTGAACCTAGAAAATAGGTGTACAATTTGTCCATCACTGTTGGAACCACTGTTCCATATGTGTCATGACCTGCGAATTGACTACATAGCTCTTCAAAATCTTCTGCTGTCTCGATGGTGTCGGGATATGGCAATCCGTACAGATCGAACAAATCCTGATTATAGAACATTACGTAGGGACCGAAATCGTATGGCAGACAGTACAGTTCTTCTCCAATACTCAATCCTTCAAGTATCCCAGAGTAAAAATCAGCGATATTGATATCGGGGTCATCCGCAACATATTGTGAGAGAGGTAAGAATCCTGCCTCCAGATAATCCTTCGCTCGCATGCTTTGCATGTAGAGTATGTCGGGTGGATTGCCTCCAGCCAATTCGCTAGGCAGTTTTGTCCAGTATCCATTCCAATCGGTTGTACTCAGCTCAACCAGTATATCCGGATATCTCTCCGTTACTCCGGCAGCAAGTTCACGCCACTGACGGGCTTCCTCCGCACTTGCAACCTGCATAAGCCAGCGAAGTGTGACCGTTTCTGTAGTACTGGATTTACTCTCCCCCGTTCCGCCGGCGAAAATCATCCCTGTAGCGATGACCATAATACACACAGTTGTCATTAATTTTCTCATATTTCCTCCCTCCTTTGGGTTATGGTTTGTTACAATTCAAATTCCCAGTTTTCCAATGGTTCAAAGATCGGTTCCTCTTCTTTGATATCGACAGCGATGGTAAAGTAATTTTTACCTATATACGTAATTGGCACAAAAAATTCCCAATCTGTGTTGCCCTCACAAGTTTTTCTTTGATGGAATCGTACTTCTTCACCGGATTCCAATATCGACGCATGTTCGATGTGATTTGCAACGTTATGGATCGAATACCGTTGTACCGGCTTGACCACATGAATAAAGACTTTGTTCGATTTGGTTGTGAAGAGCGCCCAGTCCAAATCGTAGTGATAGGTATCCAATGCATGCGTGCCGTAGACAGCATCGGAATTTACCTGAATCCGTTTACCCATCTCAGTCAGTATCCGATCGGTTTCCTCTGGAATTCGACCTTCTGCATCAGGTCCGATGTTGAGCAGGTAATTACCTCCGCGTCCATTTATCTTTAGTAGGAGTGTCCAGATATCATCAGTCGATTTCCAATTTTGATCACCTTCCTTATACCCCCAGGTATCGTTCAAGGTTGCGGGAACTTCCCAATCGCCTTTATACGGAAGAAGTGGGATGAAATTGTCTCCTGTAGTCAGATAATCACCACGGTTGTTACCGACTCGACCACTCACCAGACAATCGGGTTGATAGGATTTTACAAGCCTGACCAGCTTGTCACTTTCTTTTCTTGTCATCATTAGCGGAGTGTCAAACCAGATTAGTGAAATCGTTCCGTACGAAGTGAGAAGTTCCCGAAGCTGGGGGATGCACTTGCGTTCAAGGTAATTGTTGAAATTCTTTTTGGAATTGTCCTTTTCTGCAACATATCCATCGGGATCATGCCAATCCTGGGCATGGGAATAATATAAACCCAGCCTCATGTCGTGTTTTTCACATGCGAGTTGCAACTCGCGAACTATATCCCGTCTGAATGGAGTCGCATCAACAACATTGTATGGATTGCACTGGGAGTGGTACATCGCAAATCCATCGTGGTGTTTCGCTGTGAAGACGATATACTTCATACCCCAGGCTTTTGCCTTTCTGACATATTCGTCTGCATTGAAGTGTGTCGGGTTGAATTTTTCCGCCAATTTTTCATATTCCACTACCGGTATATCCAAATGATTCATAATCCATTCGGATATATTCGGAGCCTGTCGCCCGTTGTAGCTTCCCGCTAGGATCGAATAAAGCCCCCAGTGGATGAACAATCCGTACTTTGCCTCTTTGAACCAAGTTTGTCTGGTATCCTTCTTCATTTGCATCTCCTTTGATTACTACCTTGTTTGTGAATTGTAAACGTTTACATTTTGGCATTGAAAAGTACTTTGATACGTAATGATAAATCCGTATGGACAATTTGTCAATAAAAAATATTCCAAATGAACAATTCGTAGTACTCTAATGATATAAATCGGATATGAGTAAAGAAGTGGCGTTCTGGAACCGTGTCGAACACCAGATGGCGGAACTTTCGATCAAATATCTGGATCTCTGGAAGGCGATTGGAGTTTCTTCCAACACTGGTGCAGGATGGAGGGCAAAGAAACGTCTTCCCCCGGCCGATTCCTGTCTCGCGATTGCTCGTCATCTGGATGTGAGTGTCGAATACCTGATTACCGGTAGCGAAACTGCATTGTTGGATGACAGCTATACCTACGAAATGCCGGACTTGGACTATCAGGAGAGGGTAGAAAGGGATAGGAAGAGAGTTCCCCGATCCCTACCTGATGATCTTCTTGGAGCACTTTCCTATTGTGGGGAGGTACAGATGAAGTATATTCGGCGGATACTCAAACTGCCTTCAGGAGAATAATTGTCATATTTGGGAATGGATAAATGGAAGTGTTACCATCTATCCAAAAGCGTTTGTCGAAGAAACGCACCTTCCTGATTTGATTGTAAAAGAAGGTTTCTGGTCAATTAGACAATTTTCGAACGAATGTCCATTACCCTGGAACCATGAACAATGGGAATGGGAAGGGAGGATAAACGTACCATGCCATATAATAATCTCGGACAACCGATTCTTATCATGGCAATAGTCTTGATAGTGCTAGCCGGAGGAGCCAAATGGTTCAGTATAGGGGAGGGCACACTTTCTACCGCCGTGTTTCTGGTAGCGCTTATTCTGGCCGGAGCTGGTATATACATTTCAAAAAGAGATAAAAACAAGTAGCTGCCCGGTTGGTGATACATTCCTGTAGCTTTTCAGGAACTCTACCGATCCGGCGGCGAAATAGCGAATTGGGCATCTGTTGTTGCGCATGGAATCCTATTGAAGTACAGTTGATAAAACTTTTCAGATGGGGTTTCGGTAATCCTCTCTCTGTCGGTCATCCATTCATACGTTCCTTGTCCAACCATTTATGATTCCATATCGCTACCCTCCAACGGGGAGATGATTTTTCCCTTCTGTGCGAAGCAGGAAAGGATCTGTGGATCGAGCAATTTTTGCAGTACCTTCATTGTTGCTTCTTTCGTGAAGCCTGACTATAATCGTGTGCACACGAATTTGACTGGAAAAGGTTGCTCCCTGAAGCCAAACGGGGAACTCCATCTCCTTTCCTGCCAATCAAACGATTCCAATTTCCTCTTCAGCAAACCAAGGTTCACCGGGATGGTAAAAACCCGGGCGTCCTGTGATGGCGTGAAGTTTGTAGGACTGGATGGGCCTTTTCATGGTGGTGGAAGACGCGTAACAGGCGATTTTCATATGATCGTTTAAGATATAATTGCAGACATGGTTGGACACGAACTGTATGGGAGTCGAAGATTCCATGAATTAAGAAGAAAGGAATCGATGAAGTGGTAGGTATTCAACAGATTTTGAATATATTTTTATCAATATAAACTCTTGACAATAGCAACCAAGTGACTTTACAATAATCAAAAGTTAGCCATGGCTAATTTATATGAGGGTTTATTCATGAATATTACAAGATGTGAATTACATACGGAATACCTAATTGACAGCATTTTGGCTTCAGAAGAGGATATGAAAGATTTTCTTTTCACCTTGGGGTGCTATCCAGGGGAAAGGATTATCCTCATTTCCCGATTAGCTTCTATTTACATTATAAATATTAAGAATTCCCGCTACAGCATTGATAAGGATCTGGCGGAGGCAATTTGCCTGAGAAATCCGATAGAGAGGCCTTCTACCGGTCTAATGGGTAGAGTGGTGTGAAAGAACTGGAGATGTCCTTTTCGGCGTCTCTTTTTTTAATAAAAGTTAGCTATATGCAACTTTCTATAACTGGAGGAGGAAATTGAATGAAGATTGCTTTGGCAGGTAATCCAAACAGCGGAAAGACTACCCTGTTTAACGCCATTACCGGTAAAATTGAACATGTAGGGAACTGGCCCGGCGTTACGGTTGAGAAAAAGGAAGGTCTGGTTAAAGCCACCTTGAATCCCGGAAGCAGGAAAATGACCATAGTTGATCTGCCCGGGGCTTATTCCATGTCGCCCTTCACCAATGAAGAATCGATCACCAGGGATTTCGTACAGAAGGAATCACCTGAGGTTATCATCAATATTGTAGACGCCACAAATTTAAGTCGCAGCCTCTTTTTTACTTCCCAGTTGATGGAACTGGGCATTCCAGTGGTGGTAGCGTTAAATAAAAGCGACTTGACTCGAAAAAAAGAGATCCTGGTTGATACCGATCTTCTAAGTGAAGTACTAGGGTGTCCTGTTATCAGTACGGTATCTACCAAAAGCTCCAACAATGGATTGGGTCCCCTGGTGGAAGCAGTTCAGGAAGTCTCCATGAAAAAGAGAAACCAGCAACCCCTTCGAGTCAAGGGAGCCAAAGCCAATGCAACCAAGGAAGAGATGGAGCAGATTGATAGAAACCGCTTTGCCTTAGTGAATGATATAGTAGCTCGTGTAGAGCGTCGTAAGATAGATTCGTCCAATCACACGTTTCAAGATAAAATGGACAAGGTGGTTGCCCATAAATGGCTTGGGATTCCAATTTTTGCCGCCATCATCTGGCTTGTATTCTCATTTTCCCAGTCGTGGGTAGGACCTTGGCTAGCGGATATCCTTGTTGGTTGGATCGACAGTTTCTACGGTTTCGTGGAAGGCGTTATGGGGGATACCGTTAGCCCGGTCCTGTCTTCGCTCCTGTTGGACGGTATTATCGGTGGGGTGGGAGCCGTGGTAGGTTTCCTGCCACTGATTATGGTACTTTTCTTTATGCTGGCGCTACTGGAAGATAGTGGATACATGGCACGGGTCGCCCTGGTTATGGACCGCTTTTTCAAAAAGATCGGTCTTTCCGGAAAATCCATCATTCCCATGATTGTAAGTACCGGATGTGCCATTCCCGGAATCATGGCAACCCGTACCATTAAAAACGAGCGGCAGAGAAGGACTACCGCCATGCTGGCACCGTTTATGCCATGCGGGGCCAAGCTTCCGATTATCGCACTTTTTGCCAGCGTCTTCTTCGGCGAAAACGCCTGGGTGGGTACCTCCATGTACTTCTTGGCTATCGTTGTGATCGTTATAAGCGGTTTGATAATTCGAAAAATTACCGGAGATACCTCCAGCTCATATTTTATCATGGAACTGCCGGAATATCGGTTCCCCAGTATCAAGCGGGCTATCGTTTCAATGTTTAGTCGAGCAAAAGCCTTTATTATCAAAGCTGGAACCATAATATTAATCTGCAATGCCATTGTTCAAATTCTTCAAACCTTCAACTGGCAGTTTCAGGTCGTGGGTCAGTCGGCCCCGGACACCAGCATACTGGCAAGTCTTGCCTCGCCCTTGGCATGGGTCTTCATTCCCCTGGGATTCGGCATATGGCAGTTCGCGGCCGCTGCAATCACAGGGTTTATCGCCAAGGAGAATGTCGTGGGAACTCTTGCTGTAACCTTTGCTGTCACCAATTTCATTGACATCGAAGAATTGGCGTTGGTTGCAGGGAGTACCGATGTAATGACCGTATTCGGTATCGGTGCCGTAGCAGGATTATCATATCTGGTATTCAACTTGTTTACCCCACCTTGCTTTGCAGCAATCGGTTCCATGAACTCGGAAATGGAATCGCCCAAGTGGCTCTGGGGTGCCATCGGGTTCCAGTTGGGAATGGGTTATGTACTTTCCTTTCTGGTATACCAGCTGGGAACACTCTTCACAACGGGAACTGTGGGAGCCGGATTCCTTGGTGGTCTGATTGCCGTCACCGCAATGGTGGGGTATGTGGTTTTTCTTATGAGTAGAAATGCAGGAAAAGTTTTGAAACCGGTGGTCGGGGAGGTGGCATAGTATGAGTGCTGCAGATATCCTTGTAGGTGCGGTGGTTGTGACTCTGATTGTGGCGGCATTCCTCTATCTCCGTCGAAACAAGAAGAGGGGTAGTGCCTGTACAGGCTGCTCTTTCTGCCATTTCTCAGAAAACTGCGACAATAAGAAGTAGTTGCCGAAGGCCTTGTATCTAAAGATTGTATGCCCACCTTATCAGGTTTCTGGAGACCCACAGGCTCCGGCGGACCTGTGGGAATGTAATTGGAAGCAATTGCTGAAGATCTAGCGGTTATGTATGATTTTATCTATAAGAATTTTGACTTGTTCAGAATCCTGCTGATCGGTGCCGGCGGCTCGGCTCATTCCGACTTCATCCATGTGCTTGTAAAGCATGAAGTGAATCATACGCTGGCTTATCTGGAAAGACTTGGGATAGGCAGAGACGGTAACATGCGATTGGACACTACCGTAATCCACACCATTTCAGAAGGATACTTCAACGCTCTTTTGGAGCAGGTCTGCCGTGGCATTAGCCATGGTGAGGCACTGGGGAATTTGGATTTTATCGTGACATTCTACGCCGGAGGCTGGTTGAACGTATTCGGCAGGTGCCGACCTCTTTGAGCATCGCCCGTAAAAGGGGGTATTTTTTTAGAACGAAAGTTAGCTATAGCTAACAATTAATAGGGGGAGGGGTACTATTGGGACGATCGCAATGGGATGAAGCGGTTGATATCGGCACCAGGTCGGTCGTGGGAAAGCAGGAGGCAGAGAAACCCGGTTCGTGTTTTCGTGCGATGTGCTTGAAGGTAGCATTGTCCGACAGTGACAAGAGCGTCACCAGATGGTGATGGCAATCGGAGGAATCATGTTTTTAAACATTGATGGAGAAGGGTATTCATGGATACATTAAGGAAATTGCAAACCTATATGGAGGGAAGAAAAGCTCTTCTTCCTGCGGCATTGTTGATATCGGCATTGAGTTCGATTACAGCCATGGTTCCGTATGTACTGCTTTGGTTCATAATCAGGGAATTGTTCACACATGGAATTCATGTATCGAACACGACTATTGCCATCTACGGATGGTGGGCAGTTGGATCAGCTATAGCGAGTATCCTGTTCTATTTCATGGCCTTGTCGTTCTCACACTTGGCGGCTTTCAGGGTTGAGACCAATATGCGAAGGTATGCCATGGCGAAGATCATCGCCTTGCCACTTGGTTTCTTCAATAGCACGACTACCGGACGCATACGCAAGATCATCGACGACAACGCCGGTATCACGCACGGTTTTTTGGCACATCAGATGCCTGATCTTGCCGCAACGATTCTGATGCCGCTTACCGTTCTGTTACTGATATTCGTGTTCGACTGGAGACTTGGGCTTGCGTGTCTTATTCCTGTGTTTTTTTCCTTTGTCATCATGAGTTTCATGATGAGCAAACGGGGTAGGCGCTTCCTTGAAAGCTATATGACTTCCTTGGAAAACATGAATACCGAAGCTGTCGAGTATGTGCGGGGTATCCCGGTGGTGAAGGTATTTCAGCAGACTGTCTTTTCCTTCAAGAATTTCCACAAGTGCATCATAGCCTATAAGCACATGGTATTCGGATACACAAGGATGTGGGAAAAGCCCATGTCGGCATATACGGTGATCATCAACAGCTTCGTTTTCCTGCTCGTGCCGATAGCTTTGATCATCATCGGTCATACGGGAAATACCGCTCAGACAATCCTGAATCTCTTTCTGTATGTGTTGCTTACTCCTGTATTTTCACAGAGCATCATGCGCAGCATGTATCTGAATCAGGCTTTGGGACAGGCGAGTGAAGCTGTCGATCGTATCGAGCATCTCATGGAT
>Ga0154462_111_pt1 | contig 16672 bp, 15 predicted proteins | sample RifGroC2_FD_105655 | JGI IMG/M metagenome (GOLD analysis project Ga0154462, IMG submission 105655) | Spirochaetes bacterium GWC2_52_13
TTTTTCTTTACCATTTGAGCACCTTCTTGACGTAGAATAGGATGAATCCGATCAGGATGACGAACTGGAGCACCGCGAGGGTTGAGCCTTGCCCCAAATCCATCGTTCCCGTGAACGCCTTGAGGTAGGTGTAGACCGAAAGGACCTTGACATTGCTGGTCAGCAGGTACACTTCCTCGAACTTGTTGAAATTCCATATCACACGCAGCAGGATAAGTGCCGAGACGACAAAATACACTTCCGGTAGGGTAATGGACTTGAATTTCTGCCAGCCGCTGGCGCCATCCACCTCCGCTGCTTCATACAGCGTCTCGTCGATCGCCTGCAGGCGTGAAAGGATCATAAGGTAGGTGAAGGGGAAGTTCTTCCAGATACCGAAGAGGATAGCCACCCAGATCGCCGTGTCCGGGGATCCGATGAGACTGAAGCGTTCGGCGAACAGGCCCAACTTGTTGTGGAACACATCCATGAAGATGCCGTTCACCGGGTCGAAGATGAATTGCCAGGAGAATACCACCGAGATTACCGGTGCGACATAGGGCAGCAGGATGAGGCTGCGTACGAACCCCCGCAGCGGGAATTTCTTGTTCATCACCAATGCCACTCCCAGCCCGAGGAGGGTTGTTCCCACTGTCGAGAAGAAGACATACACTAGGGTGGACCGGATCGCCAGGTGGAATTCGGAATCGGTGATGACCCCCACGTAATTGCGCAAGCCTACGAAGATATTGTCGCCGGTCAGCTTGAATTCGAAGAAGCTGAGGTAGATGTTGTAGACGACCGGGTACAGGATGAGTGCGAGGATGATGAAGACCGAAGGGGACACCAAAGCCCACCCGAACCGTTGCTCCCGTAATGCCCGGGCATTCATTCCAGCCAGTGCGATGGGTGGAGGATCATGTGGAAGTGTCGGTTTCCGAATTTTCAACTCACGCATGTTGGTTTCCTTTTCCTTCTATAGTTCTTGCATCGGTTCCAGCCGGTCCGGACCAATCGATGGATCGCGGGGAGCTTTCGTACGCCCCCCGCGAGTCGAACAGGTGGTTAGTCGGTCAGTTTCTTCATTTCTGCCTCGGCCCAAGCCATGGCATTGGACACGCTCACATTTTCCTGTGTGACTTTGTAGAGCATTTGGGGAATGATCTGTTTTGCGGTTATTTCGCTCGCAGCTTCGATCCTGTTTCCACCGACTATGCTGAAGGTTTCGATATTCTCCAATCCATCGATGATCTCGGCCATTTTCTCCGTGCCATACCGTTTGAAGATTCCCACCGGATCATTCTGGAAACGGGCATTGGTCGCGATTTCCTTGAGCATCGGATTCATTCCTCCCGGAGCCATATGCAGGAAGGTGATGTAGGCATTCGGTGTGTACAGGTATTCTAAGAATTTCTGTGCGGCGGCGGTCTTCGCCGGATCCCCCTGGTCGAAGAGTCCTAGGGCCACGACTGTCCCGTATCCTGCCGACGAAGTGTTGGTCACAATCGATGCCACCCGGGTTTTTCCTACGAGATCGGGGTCGAAGTCGGCACCGGCCAAATCCTTGAAATTGTCTCCGGTGAGCGATCCCATCGCAGCTTCCTGTAGGGCCAGGTCGTCCATGATGTAGGTGGAATAGAAGAACATGGCCATTTTACCCTGAAGGTAATAATCCCGAGCCCTCCACGTCTGGGGTCCAGGTGGATTGTATTTGGCCAGCTCGGCGTAGAATTCGACCGCTTCCTTCATTTCGGGCGAGTTGAACACCAGGTTCTTGTCGGCATCGAAGAGCGCCGCGCCGTTGGACATGGCGATCGGGGTGAAGCATTGCTCGGCATACGCTTCGGGCAACGTTCCGACAAGAATTCCATACTGGTTCAGTTCGGGTTTGTAGAAATACTTGGCGGCTTTCAGGATGTCGTCCCAGGTTGTGGGAGGATTCAGTCCGGCCTTCTCGAACCAGTCCGAGCGATACCAGATACCTTGGATCCAGCCATGGTAAGGAAGGGCGTAATAGCTTCCTTTGCTGGTGGTTTCCAGAACCTTGAGCGGACCGGCATAGAATCGATCCTTTCCGATCTTCTCAATCAGTTTGGTTGTTGTAGCGACGTCGACGATACCTTGGGTTCCGAAGGATACTGCGGTTTCGGCCGGTCCTTCGAAAATTGCCGGCAGGCTTTTCGCCGCATAGGCGGTCTGAGCTTGGGTCACCAGGCTGTTCTCATCCACTGGCACCAGGTTGACGGTGATATCGGGGTTCAGAGCGCTGAAGGTATCGATAAGCACTTGGATGGTCGCCATCCGGTCGGATTGAGTTTCCGTAGTCCAGAAATCGATCGTGACCGGTCCTGCCGGACGAGTCTCAACCGCCTGTTGGCCCTGTGCGAACACAGCGGCTGCCGATGTGAGTATGAGCAGCAATGCGATGAAGCAAACAGTTCCTCTTTTCATAACGTTTCTCCTTTCTCCTTTTGCGAGTCTCCATTGGCCAGGATGTATCCAAAACGTTTTGGAGCTGGTTATAGTTAAAACCAAAACGTTTTGGAAGTCAAGAAAAAAGTACCTGGTACCGATTTTGGTTTTTGTATACAAAATCGATGAATCGTATGAACAATTTCATGCGGGAATGCTCGGAAGGGTATTGATGACGTGAAAAGAGATACTACGCTCATGGATTTGTATACAAAATCAAACTTTCGTACCAGGTACCTTGTCAGTGCGATCACATTGGAACAATTGAAAGGATAAACAAGAACATGGTGCCAGGTTCCGGGTGCCGGGCGAACGGGTAGCTGATACTCCGTGGGCCAGGCGTGTGCTTCCGATCGCAATATTCGCCGAACTTTGGCTGACCTTCATAGTCTCGGCGCATAGGTGGTCCATGCGTCGAGAAATCGGAGAAAATCCCCTGCAGACCGCTCACAGTCGCTATCGGTACAAGTGGCTGCCAACAACGCGTTGTTGAGGAATTCCTCGAACTCCCGCCTATCATGGTGGTCCACAAAATATTTTGCTCCAGCTATACTGGATGAGATGATCTTGAAATCGAGATCATCCCGGGTGAAATAGGCGAGAAAACTTCCGGCAGAATTCGGGTCGATATTGAGGATCTTGAATTTGGCCCGTGCATACTTGAAGCGTATGATATCCTGGCGGTGCCTTGTCCAGAATCCCGTGTTCCGTTTTGGTGGTAGATGCAACAATGTGAGATTCTTGTCGAAGAAGAAGGGGAAGCCGACGTATCGGGCATTGATTACGTAATCATCATCCTCTCCTCGGGTGCCGAACGGATCGAAGGGCACCGTTCGGAATAGTTTCCTGGAAAGGACCATATTGCCACCGAATGCTACCGTACACGGAGTCAATTCACCGGGTGCTTCGATTTCCAGAAGCACATTTTCGTTGAACAATTGATCCTTTGGCCAATCCTGAAGTGTGAAGGTCGATTGTCCGTCATAGTATTTTTTGCCCGATTCATCCATAACAGCGCCGGTTTTCCCCAAGATGGTGAAATCTCCGAATACTTCATCCATGTGGAGCAACGCTTGGTGATGATATTGGAGATCGATACACTCGTCGTCATCGATCATGACCACGGTATCGAATCCATGGACCAATGCGTACAATAGGCCCATGTTGCGTATTGCCCCATAGCTGTGCATCGAAATCGTATGCATATACGCTTTTGGGAACCCGACTTTTTCAAGACAAGTCCTGATATGATCAATATCCTTCGCAGTGCAAATGCGTATATCAAGAGAAAATTCCTTGGCAACTTGAGCAACTCGACATTCGATTTGTGGTGCCACCGGGGCGGGAAACAAAATGATCGGGTCGGGATACGACACCTCCTGCAAGTTTTGGAGCGTTCGACGCAAGGTTCCCTCTTCCTGGATGGGAGTGGGATGATCGAAGATTTTCCATGAATTGATGTCGGGTGTGGACCAATAGGTAGGTATGATCATACAGTTGGGCATAGTGTCTCCTTTTCATGCAATGTATTATTCTTTTGATATGCCGGCGGCGAATCCTCGTTCGAGATATTCATGGAATATGAGATAGAAGAGGATCATCGGGATGGTTCCAATGACCAATGCGGAAAATTGTAGCCCGTAATCGCGGGACATCCCTCCTGCGAACGAGTTGATGCCGACGGGTAGGGACCTTATCGCTGTCTTGCTGGTGAGTGTCAGGACTAGAACAAATTCATTCCAATTGCTCAGGAAAGTGTAGATGAACATAGTCGCGATTATTGGAGTGGCTACCGGTACAATAATATACCGGAATATCTGCATGTATGTCGCACCATCGATAAGGGCGGCCTCCTCCAGGGAATCCGGGATACCTTTCAAATACCCCGTCGCCAAGTACACGGCGAATGGAAGACCGAATGCAATATAGGGGATGATCACACCAAGACGGGTATTGCCGATCCCTGTATACGTTTCCAGCACGAACAGGGGTACGATTACCGAATGGACGGTGATGAGTAGCCCCAACGTATACAATGCGAAGAAGAATTTGGAAATCCTGTAATTGAATTTGGCAAACGTGTAGCCGGAACCGAGAGCGAATAGAGTCGTTATCGAAGTTGCTATGATGGAATAGAAGACGCTGTTCATGAAATAAACCCCGAGACTTCCCTGTGTCCAAGCTCTGCGGAAGTTCTCCATATACCAGGTCCGAGGTAGTCCCAACGGATTTCTGACGATTTCGGCATGTGGTTTGAATGAGCTGGTCAACAGCCACAAAAGTGGAGTGATAGCCAATATGGTGAAGAGTACCATGATGGAGTATGCAAAAATCTTCCAAGGTAACAACGATTTTCTTACAGGCATGTGCGGTATCTCCTCTACCCGTTCCGACGTTCGATGCGTCTTGTGAAGAATTGCAATATGAGTATGAGACCTACACTCAATAGGATGATGATTATCGAAGCGGCACTACCGAATCCGTATTTGTAATATTTGAATGTATTCACATACATGTAGATCGCTATGACTTCGGAAAAATGGGCTGGACCTCCGCCGGTCATTGCATAGATGAGGTCGAAAGCCTTCAAGCTGCCCGATATGGCGAAAATGGCAGTCGTGGCTATGACCGGGAACATGCTGGGAAGAATGATTCTACGCAGTGTCTGTCCCTCCGAAGCACCATCTATCTGAGCCGCTTCAATTATCGATGGGGAAATTTTTTGTAGATTTGCCAGATAGATGACCATATAGGTTCCGGTATGCATCCACAATAGGACAAACAGGATCGGAACGATTGCCAGGTTCTTTTGTTCGAACATACCGATGACATACCGGGGATCCTCGGTGATTATTCTCATGAAGGCTGTGAACAAGCCTGAGGCGGAGAAAATCTGGTTCCACAGGAGGGCTACGACGACCGACGAGATGGTGATCGGGAGAAAAATCATGGTTTGGAAGAATCTTCCGCCGCCGACCATCCTACGATGCAATATGTAGGCAAATATGAACCCCAGGGGAATTTGTCCGAAGACGGAAATGAACACGATCAGGAGATTGTTGCGCAAGCCGTGGAGAAAGATGGAATCGGAAAGGATATCGATATAATTTTTCATTCCAACGAATTTCGGTGTCCCGTATCCCGACCATTCGGTAAAACTCAAAGAAACGCTGTAGATGACCGGGAACATGATCACCAGTAGGAATACTACGAGACCTGGTGCGGTCAATAGCCAATAGCTGTATCGTTTTCGGAATCTGTTATGCATTGTTCTCCCTTCGCATGAGGCTCTCCAAAAGGGCAAACCATGCCGATTGCACATTGCATCGGCATGGTAGGATGGAATATCTAATTTCCGCGATCGATCTCGTCGACCATCGTCTCAAGCTCGTCCGCCACTTGCTGCGGGGTCTTGTTTCCAAACATCATCTGCTGCAGGTTGTTGTTGAACACACCGATAGGTTCTGCTCCGATAACGGCATCGAGCACATACCCCATGGGAGCTTTCGCTGCGTATCGGATCAGCTTCTGGATCATGGGGTCGGCTTCCTTCGGGGTATCCAGATTATAGGCGGGAAGGCGTCCGTGCCTTTGCCTGATGGCCGAACCTTCAGGCCCCGAGTAGAACCATATCCATTTCCATGCGGCTTCGGCTTGTTTTTCATCCAGTTTCGCGTTCATGCCGAAACCTTGCCCGGCAGTTGCCGAGGTCGACCCGCTCTCGCCCGCCTGGTTCGTTATATCGGGAAAGGATTCGAGTGTCACGTAGGCCTTCTGGCTATCGGTCAATTCACCGACCAATTGGTTCACAGTCCATCCGCCATCGATCAGGTACACTGCGCGTTCGTTGACAAAATCGTCCAGACCCTGTCCATAGGCGAGCTGGTTCACACCTGGTGAAAACATATTCTCATCATGCAATTGCTTGATGATTTCCAAGGATCTTACGAAACGTGGTTCGCTGAAGGAGGCTTCTCCTGCCAAGGCCGCATCAAACCACTGTAACCCACACGTCCTTTCCGCAATCATGCCGGCGAAACAAGACTGCATCGCCCAGTCGTCCTTGTTGGCCATCGCCAGGGGAATGAGGCCTGCCTTGCGGATGGTCTCTCCCTGTACCAGCAATTCATCCATCGTCTTCGGGAGGGTAAGGCCCAATTGTTCCAGCAGCTTGTTGTTTGTGTACATGATCGATGTGATGCTGATATCCTCCGGCAGTTCCCAGATTTCTCCATTCTTTCCTTGTGGTTGCATCGCCATCGAAGCGAATTCGTCTTCGTGTCCCTGCAACCATGGCCTGAGGTCCTTCACCAACCCCGCCGATGTCACTTGGGCTGTTCGTTTACCGGGATACAGCAGGATGATATCGGGGAGTTGTCCCGACATCGCCAAGGTTTGGAGCTTGTTGTGGAACGATTCGCCATAACCGAATTCGAATGTCAACTCAATTTCCGGATACTGCTTGGAAAAGGCATCCACCAGCTCCTGGAAATTTGGTGCGGTAGTCTTATCTGTCTGGTCCAAATAATGATAGACCGATAGGGAAATCTTTTCTGGGCCAGATTGCCCGGCGGCCTCCTCCCTTTGCGCTCCGGCAAACATCACCGCTGGTACCAGCAACAGCAACATGCCGATGAGCAACCCATAGCGTGTGGTTCTCATTGCTTTCTTCCTCCTTTCGTGCTACTTCCTCCATACGGAGGACTATGTTTCATTCATGAAAAATAGTGGTTTCAACCGACTTTTCTCAAAGTGGTCCAGTGGTTCCAGGTTCATGAAGACTGTATCCAGAACCAGTGCGGCAGCACCGAACGATACCGCATGGTACCCAAGTGTCGATAATTTGATTGAGTGGTGCAGTTCTCTTCCCTTCAGCGAATTCAAGTCAATTTCCTGATGCAGCAGATCAATGATGAATGATGCGAACTGCTCTGTGTCTCCCCCGATGAAGATGGTGCTGATATCCAACACGTTGGTAAGGAACGCGACATGGGAGCACAATTCCTTGATGTATGCCCGTAACGCGGCGGGGTCTCCGGTGATATCCCAAGTCGAATCGGGTGAGGGGAGGGCAATCTGTTCGCAACTCGAGGGATCGGTATTGAGCATGCTGCGGAATTCGCCTGAGGACCACTGGGATCCATGGTAGATTTTTCCATTGAATGCCATTCCCAAGCCGATTGTCGGGCGGGGCCGTCCTATCTCATCATGGTGGTGTTTCCAGAATTCGATCAGGATAAAGAGGAAATTCTTCAATTGTTTCCGTCTATGCTGAACCACTTCACCCCAAGCTCCGCAATTGGCATCATTTTCCAGAAGTATCGGAAAATCATACTTGCCTTGAATGCTTTTTCCAAAATCGAACGGTTTGTCGAATTCCAGGGAAATGGATTTGATGATGATTTGTTTTTCTGTGTCCACGATTCCCGAGAATCCGATACCGATTCCCAATAACGGCCTATCGAGGAAGGTCGTTTCAGCAACTAGATGGCTCACCAGCTTGTCGAAGTCTTGTATAAAGTTTTCCGAACTGAACCCTTGGGGTACAGTATCGGAATAGAGGATGTTGCCCTCTATATCGATTGCCAGGGCTGTATAGGAATCGGAACGCAACTCGATTCCCATGATATAGAACCAGTCTTTGTTCAATCTGAGTTCGGTGGCTTTTCTTCCACCTTTCGGCCCAGCCTCGATGATGGAACCTTCTTTCAGCACGTGGTATCGAATGAGTTCCTCGACAATCTGTGTCATGGATGATTTGTTCATGTCCAAGGATTTGGCTATCGCAGCACGGCTCATGGGACCGTTTACCCACAATTCCCGTATTACGCGGGAAGAATTGATTATCCGTGTTCTCCGGGGAATCGGCAACGGGGCCTCCTTAAGTTGGTATGTTTTTGTACCAACCTAGGAGTATTTTACGCCCTGCCGCTCCAGTTGTCAATAATTTTTCGTACCGGGTATCCGCTACTGTATCGGCCGGTCCGCAGCACGCGAGCGCAGTGTGCGCAACTCGCCGTTCTCGAGGTGGGTGTAGATGGCCTTCTCGATGCACTGGACATCCTTGCTCCTGAGGCATTCGAGGATCTGCAGGTGTTCGGTGCACACCTCGCGCATGATCGCCTCGTTCCGCTTGGAGAAGTTCTCCGCCTGGTAGCGCATGCGTAGGGAGATATTGTTGATCTTCTCGATCGTCTCCAGCATGAAATCGTTGTCGACATGCTTGAAGAACAGCATGTGGACATTCTCGTCGGTCGCAATGTAGAGGTCCCGCTCGAAATTGTTCTCAAGGAGCGTGCGGACATCCTTCTCCAACTTGCAGATATCCTCTTCGATATCATACTGTGCCGTCGTCTTGGCGGCGTAGGGCTCGATAAGCTTGCGCATCTCCCAGATATTGAGAATATCCTTCTGGGTGACCTCGACCACCATCGCTCCCCGGTTGGGAATCAATGTGAGCAGTCCGGCGCTTTCCAAGCGGATGAAGGCCTCGCGTATCGGCGTCGAACTGACACCGTACTCGCGGGCGATCCTATCGATAGGTATGATTTCTCCCGGCTGGTAGTCGTTGCTCAGCACCGCGTTGCGTATCTTGTTGAATATCTGATCGCGGACAGGGACGATCAACGACTTCTTCTTTTCCATTCAGGGACTCCTCATGTATCAAACAGTATAGGACAAAATTGTGTTTTTTCAAAGAACATTACATGTTGGATGTTGCCAGGTATCCAAACCATCCCGACCATCTTCGCCTCGACACCCTTGTCTCCGGTCCGATCCGCTCCAAGTAAACCCGCAAATCCATGTCGGTACAGGCCACCAGGCAAACTTATGAAATATTTGCTTGCAAAAACGGGTGTAGTACTATAGTATCACCACATCATATAGGATGTCTAATACAAAATATATGATATATGCAACTCTGTATATATGGATACTGGAAGGTGAAAGCGTCAATGCCTCCTAAAGATCTCGGGAAACGGGGTTACAGGCAGACGGTTTTATATATTCATGAGGAGGAGATTTATGAGAAAATGGAGATTGGCACTCGTAGCGATACTGCTGCTGGGTTGTACATTCGGGATGCTGTTCGCCTCGGGCCAGAAGGAACCGGCCGGTGTGCAGACCACGGAAAGTGGAAAGAAAATCCTGTACGTAGCCTACGATCGGGAGCTTGATGTTCTCAATCCGTTCACCAGTCAGATGCTGTGCGACTTGCAGCACAACGTGAGCGAAGGATTGATCATCACGAACGACAAGAACGAATTCATCCCCGTCCTCGCGAAGGAAATCCCAACCTTCGAGAACGGTGGAGTCGTCAAGAACGCCGACGGCACCTACGACATGACCTGGCATTTGCAGGAAGGTGTCCTGTGGCACGATGGCGTGGAATTCACCGCCGAGGATGTCAAGTTCACCCTTGATTTCGTACACAACACACCCGCGGTCTACAACCAGAGCGAATACAACAAGATCATCAAGGCCACGATCGTCGACAAGTACACTATCGTGTTCACTTGGGACGACCTGTACACATTCTATCCCGGTATCTTCGAAGCGATGTTGCCGAAACACGTGCTCGAGAACCTGAGCTGGGACGAGATCGCCCGCTACGAACCCTATAACCGTGGACCCGAATTCATCGGTACCGGCCCGTTCATGTTCGAAGAGTGGAAGACCGGCGAATACATCCGGATCGTCCGCAACCCGAACTACTGGAGAGGCGAACAGTATCCATTGATCGACGAGATGGTATGGCAGTTCATTCCTGACCAGACAGCCCGTTTCAACGCCATGAAGTCCGGCGCATACCACATCGGACAGATCGAAGCCACACAAGTGAAGGATTTCAATGTGAAGGGCTTGCATGTCGAGATGATCCCCTCGAACGTCTTCTACTATGTCGACCTGAATGTGACCCCGAACGGTGGCCGTCCCGAATTGTTCGGCGATGTCCGGGTACGCAAAGCCTTGTACCAGGCGATAGATCGGAAAGCGATTGTCGACCAGCTGCTCGAAGGAACGGTCGAGATTGCCAACAGCCCGATCCCGCCGACAAGCGGCTACCACAATCCAAACATCTCGGCACCGAAATACGACCCTGAAAACGCCAAGAAACTCCTTGCCGAAGCCGGTTGGAAAGATACCAACGGTGACGGAATCCTTGACAAGAATGGCGTCAAGTTCTCATTCACATTCATGAACCGCAGTGGACGTGCCGACCGGATCGCGATCGCACAGGTCGTGCAGGCACAGCTGAAGCAGATCGGAATCGAAGTGAACATGAAGGAATACGAAGCCGCGGCTTGGTCGGAACGCTGGAGAAACAGCAACTGGGACGCACAGGTCGGTGGATGGTTCATGAGCAGCGATGCGAGCCTTACCAACTACTACCACACCCGTGACGGCAAGAACGGAAGCAACAACTTCACCGGAATGGGGAACGCCGAACTCGACAAGCTCATGGCTACAGCCGACAAGACACTCGATTTCGACAAGCGCAAGGCCCTGTTGGACAAAGCCCAACAGATCATTGCCGACGAAGTGGTCTCCCTGTACCTCTATTACCGGGACAGCCCGTGGGTCGTTTCCGACAGTTTGACAAACTTCCGTGGTTCGGGCACGAACCTCGGCAACTGGTGGAACGCCTGGGAATGGGATCTGAAGTAGACGATACCCCTTGTTCGTTCGATGCCGGGGTCCTTTGCCCGGCATCGAATTGTTTCGACCAAGCTTCAATACAAGATACTGCTGTAGTGCTGAAGGATGGCCAATGTTAAGATATGTAATTAGACGCACAATCCAGATGGTCCCGCTGCTGCTGGCGATTTCGGTGGTGATCTTCACCATCATCCAGGCCGCACCCGGAGGACCCGAGGGGACACTGCTCGATCGGGGAATGTTCGTGGACCCTGCCGCGATCGATGCCTATAGGGCTCGGCTCGGGGTGGACCAACCCGTATTCATGCAATACTTCAAGTGGCTTGGAGCCATGCTCACCGGGGATATGGGAATCAGTTTCCAGACCCAGAGACCGGTCCTCATCATGATCCTGGAACGCATGCCCGACACGCTGCGGCTCATGGGGCTTTCGTTTGTGGTTGCGGCGATCATCGCCATACCGCTTGGAGTGTTCTCCGCGGTAAAACAATATTCGACCTTCGACTTCATAGCCACCGGCGCTTCGTTCGTGGCCATCGCCATGCCCGTGTTCTGGTTCGGACTGATGATGCAGTACCTGTTCAGCGTCAAACTCCAATGGCTTCCCGTCGCAGGGACCGTCACTGTCGGAGTAGGCGGGTTCGTCGACCAGTTGAAGCATATCATCATGCCCGCCACCGTATTGTCCATGCACAGCATAGCGGGGTGGTCCCGGTACATGCGCAGCTCGATGCTGGGAGTGTTGAACCAGGACTATATCCGCACCGCCCACAGCAAGGGCCTTTCCAGGCGCACGGTGATTTCGGTCCATGCCGTGAAGAATGCCAGTATTCCGGTCGTTTCGGTCATGACACTCGATATCGCGCGACTATTTTCGGGCGCGGTCATCACCGAGACCATATTCGGCTGGCCGGGAATCGGACGCATGTTCATACAAGCTATGCACGCCCGCGATTATCCGCTTCTGATGGGGATCATGATGATGGGATCGACCATGGTGGTCGTTTTCAATCTCATAGCCGACGTCATCTACGGTTGGCTCGATCCGAGAATCACCTATGAATAACTCAAACGGAGACCTGCGATGAGCGAGATTATGACAGACGGACAAGGCATGGCGCTGGCTGCCGAAGGCATCACCGTTAAGCTGCGTTCGAATGCGAAGATCACCTGGGAAAAGTTCCTGCAACACAAATTGGCTGTGGTGGCTTCGTTGTTCCTTTTGACACTTGCGGCCCTTTGCTTCCTCGCGCCGTTGATAGCACCGTACGAATTCGATGCGATCGACTTGGCGAATATCAGGAAGGCACCCTCGGTGAAGCATCTGCTGGGCACCGACGCGTTGGGCAGGGACCTGCTCACCCGACTCCTCTATGGCGGACGGATTTCGATAACCATCGGGTTGACCGCGGCTATGTTGGGTACGGCGATCGGAACCTTGATCGGTTCCATGGCCGGATATTTCGGTGGACGGATCGACAACCTGCTCATGCGGTTGACCGACCTTGCCTATTCCATCCCGACCTTGCCGCTGATCATCGTGATCAGTTCGTATTCGAACACCCAGGCGGTGGGAATCGTCATGATAATCGGGTTCTTCAGCTGGATGCAGACCTCGCGTGTGGTGCGGGGAGCGATCCTTTCGGTGAAGGAGAACGAGTATGTGACGGCCGCCCGGGCCCTGGGATCCAAGGACCGGCTGATAATCATCCGGCACGTGCTGCCCAACATATCAAACTCGATCATCGTCGGAGCCACCCTGGGAGTCGGCAACGCGATCATCACCGAAAGCTCGTTGAGTTTTCTCGGGCTGGGGGTCTCTCCCCCGACACCGACATGGGGCAATATGCTCATGGACAGCCAAGCCACCATGTCCAGCCAACCCTGGCTCACGATTTTCCCCGGTATGGCGATCCTGCTTACCGTATTGTGTGTGAATTTTATCGGCGATGGTCTCCAGGATGCCCTGGATCCAACTTTATAGGACGTAGTGATGGGAACAATACTGGAAGTGAAGAACCTGCGCACGAGATTCCATACTCGGGAAGGCGTGGTGAAAGCTGTCAACGGCATATCCTACACGGTTGACGAAGGTGAGATCCTGGCGATTGTGGGAGAGAGCGGGTGCGGCAAGAGTGTCGGTGTCCTCTCCCTTTTGCAACTGATACAGCAACCTCCCGGAAAGATCGAGGGAGGCGAGGCACTGTTCGAAGGTGTCGACCTGCTGAAGCTCGACGACGAGGGAATCAGGAAGATTCGCGGCAAGGACGTTTCGATGATCTTCCAGGATCCGATGACAAGTCTCAATCCGGTGCTGACGGTGAAGCGTCAGATGACCGAAGGGATGCTCAAGCATACCGATATGACGCGCCAGGAGGCCTACGACCGGGCGATCGAACTGCTCAAGCTGGTCGGCATTCCCAATGCCGAGAAGCGGATCGAAGGATTCGCCTTCCAGCTCTCGGGTGGGATGCGCCAACGGGTCATGATCGCCATGGCCCTGGCATGCGAACCGAAGCTGCTGATCGCCGACGAACCGACAACCGCCTTGGATGTCACGATCCAGGCCCAGATCATGAAGCTGATCAAGGATATCCAAAGCCGGTTCAAGATGGCGGTGATCTGGATCACCCACGACCTGGGCGTGGTCGCCAATTTCGCCCAGAACGTGCAGGTCATGTATTCCGGATACATCGTGGAGAAGTGCAGTGTGAAGGAACTGTTCGCGCATGGGGCACATCCCTATACGCTCGGACTGCTCAATTCCCTGCCCAAGATACACAACCGCGTCCACCAGAAGCTGGAGACGATCAAGGGTGCGCCACCGAATATGATCACATTGGGTGATGGCTGCCCGTTCGCACCACGCTGTCCGAAGGCGAGCGATACCTGCATTGCAGAGAATCCCGCCTTGCGCGAGATCCGACCGGGGCACTTTGCGGCGTGTTGGAATTTGGAAGATGGAGGCCCACATGTTGGATAAGCAGGCAAAACTCCTTGAAGTGCGGGGATTGAAGAAGCATTTCTCGGTCGGCGGCGGGCTTTTCAAGAAAGCGAGCCTGGTGCAGGCGGTCAATGGACTCGACTTCGACATCTACCGGGGTGAGACCCTCGGGTTGGTGGGCGAGAGCGGGTGCGGAAAATCGACCGCGGGAAGGACGATACTCCAGCTGTACAAGCCGACCGCCGGTTCGATCCTCTACGATGGCGTGGATATCACCACCTTGGGTCGGGACGCCATGTTGGAGTACCGCAGGAAACTGCAGATCATCTTCCAGGACCCCTATTCGTCGTTGAACCCCCGGCTGACGGTGGGAAACATCATCGCCGAACCCCTGTTGATACACCATGGCGACATGAGCAAGCAGGACCGCCTGGATTTCGCCAAGGAACTGTTGATGAAGGTCAACTTGGATCCGAGTTTCGTCAACCGTTATCCCCACGAGTTCTCCGGTGGCCAGCGCCAACGCATCGGCATAGCCCGCGCCTTGGCAGTGGAGCCCGAATTCATCGTCTGCGACGAGCCCATCTCGGCCCTCGATGTGTCGGTGCAGGCCCAGGTGGTGACACTCATGGAGGAACTGCAGGACACGATGAACCTCACCTATCTGTTCATCGCCCACGACCTGTCCATGGTCAGGCATATCTCCGACCGCGTCGCGGTCATGTATCTGGGCAAGATTGTCGAGCTCGCCGATAGGGACGAGATATACGAGAAGCCCCAACATCCGTATACGAAGGCCCTGCTCAGGGCGATTCCGGTTCCCGATCCGGTCTATGCCGAACAGAACCCGATACAACCGTTGGAAGGCGAGGTTCCCAGCCCGATACATCCACCCCAAGGGTGCTACTTCAGCCCCCGGTGTCCACTTGCCCAGCCGATTTGCCACGAGCAGTCGCCCGAGTACGTGGAAAAATCCCCACGGCACTTCTGTGCCTGTCATATGGTTTGAATACAAAGGTAGCTGCTATGCAACATACAACGAAACTTGCGAACGAACTGATCGATTTCATCCACGAAGGGCCGAGTCCCTTCCATGTGGTCCGCCAGACCGAGGCGGTGTTGGAAGCGGCGGGCTTTACCCGTCTGGAGCACACCAAGCGCTGGAAGTTGGACAAGGGTGGCCGCTATTACGTCACCACCAACGGATCGGCCCTGATCGCGTGGATCGTGGGATCCGGGGCGTTGGAGGAGGAGGGGTTCCGCCTGGTGCAGACCCATGTCGACTCTCCGTCGATCCGCATCAAACCATCACCTGAGATGACTACCGCGGGTGGATTTTTGAAGCTCAATGCCGAAGTGTACGGCTCTCCCATCCTCTCGACGTGGTTGGACCGGCCCCTGGCACTTGCCGGACGCGTCTCGTTGCGAAGCGCAGCGGTCATGCATCCCCAGCAGGTCCTGGTCGATTTCCCCGACCCCCAGTTGTATATCCCCAACATCAGCATCCACCACAACAAGGGTGTGAACACCGGGGTGGAGTTGAATCCACAAAAGGATATGCTGCCCATACTGGGCATGCTCGAAGCTGGCAAAGCCGGCAAGGACACCTTGCTCGCCATGTTGGCGGACAGGATCGGCTGCAAGGCCGGGGATATCCTCGATTACGACCTGTACACCTCCGAGTACGAACGCGGGTGCTTGTTGGGAAGGAAGCAGGAGTTCATCAGCTCGAAGAAACTCGACAACCTCAGTCTGGTCTATGCTTCGGTGCGCGCACTCGCTGCCCAGACGACCACAACCTGTACACCGGTGATCTGTTGCCTGGACAACGAGGAGATCGGCAACCGTACCCGCCAAGGGGCCGATTCGCCCATGCTCGCAACGGTGTTGGAGCGCATCGCATCGTCGTTGGGCAAGGATCGGGAGGACTTCTTCCGTGCCATGCAGAGCTCGTTCATGCTCTCGGCCGACATGTCCCATGCGGTGCATCCCAATGCGCCCGACCGCAGCGACCCGGTGGTGCAGGTGAAACTCAACGGCGGACCGGTGATCAAGTTCAGCGGTGCCCAGAAGTTCACCACCAACAGCGAATCGAGCGCGGTGTTCCAACAATTGTGCGAACTCGCGCAGGTGCCGTGGCAATACTACGTGAACAAGTCGGATTCTCCCGGTGGTTCGGCTGCCGGAACCGATTCGATCACCCAAGCCGACATGCGCTCGGTCGATATCGGCCTCGCGCTGCTGGCGATGCACTCGATCCGCGAGATCGGTGGAACCGCCGACAACGCCTACATGCACGCGGTGCTCGAGCGCTTCTTCAAACAAGGAAACTGACTGGATTGTTATACATACGAACGATTGGAACTGAACGAATGCCACACAGGGGGAAAGAATGGAACAAGAAATGACTTTTGCGAACTACCTTACCAGGTTCCTGAGGGAACAGGGAGTCAAGCACATCTTCGGCGTCCCGAGCGGGGACTGGATGTCATATATGGAAGCGATGGAATCGGGTGACCCCGAGTTCGTTCTGGTGGCCAATGAGGCCAGCGGTGGATTCATGGCGACAGTGTACGGTTGGCTGACCGGGGCTCCGGGTGTCTGTTACGGCACCAC
>Ga0154462_127_pt1 | contig 16120 bp, 17 predicted proteins | sample RifGroC2_FD_105655 | JGI IMG/M metagenome (GOLD analysis project Ga0154462, IMG submission 105655) | Spirochaetes bacterium GWC2_52_13
CTCGTCAAACCGGTAGCCCCTTTTGATCGCATCAACCGAACGTGTATCCAAATCCATATATTCCATCCATTGTGTTTATTAATTTTATAAACATTATATTATTTTGTTTGTTTTATTGTCAACACGCTGTTTTCTATACCGACTCTCATGAGCTTCTGACACGAACAGGAGGCTTCTCCGGAGAGCCTCCAGTTGAAGATAGCTTCGCTCAATGCGGGTCATCGGATTAGCACTAAAAATTCTTCATTCCGCACCGTTGGTAACCGGAAATACAAATGAACGCACATGCATGGGAGCCATGCGTTTTCAAGGGCAAATCAATCCACTCGCTTGAAATCGATGAATCCACGTTCAACATTGGTGCTTGTCAATTGCACACGAAGTGTGTCTCCGACATCCAATCCCTTGAACCCACTGTTCAACCGTCCTTCGAGTGGTGGATTCGTAATACGCACCCAGGTGCCTTTGCCAGCGGCTCCTGTAACGATAGCATCGAACTGTTCTTCAATTCTTTTCTCAAGGAGAATCGCCGCAGCCGATTTCACCATCTGCCTTTCCACTTTATTCGCCGCATTCTCGGCGAAATTGCAGCGCTGTGCAAGTGCTGTCAGTTCTTCAACAGAATACGGGGAAGGGCGTCCGGAAATTGCGGCTTTTACAATTCGTTGGGTTATCAAGTCAGGGTAACGACGATTCGGAGCGGTGGAATGGGTATAATGCTTTACAGCAAGCCCAAAATGTCCTTCGACCGTGCTGCCAGGAATCTGGACCACATAATCCCCAGACCCAAGTAGCTTTATGATACTGAGAGACACATCGGGGAACCGAAGAGGATCTGCCTTTTGCGATGAGACCAGGAATTTTTCAAGTGCTACCGAGTCTGGTTGAGATGGAAGTGTTGTTCCATGTCCCGCCACAATCGATACGATACGGTCCCATCGTTTGGGTGTGCTGACAACGCGTCTGACCGACACGTAGTCCATGGACGCAAGATAGCGTGCTGTAACGCTGTTTGCGGCTATCATGAAGTCTTCGACTATTCCATTTGCTCGGTTGCGAGGGTCAGGGATGATATCTACAAGCGTGTCGCCCGAGAAAATCGGTTTTGCATCGATTGTCTCGAGAACCAGCGCCCCATGCATATGACGTAGACGTCTCATCTTTTCAGCTGTGACGTCTTGGAGCCGCAGGCTTTCTTCCATGCCCTCGACCAACTTGATTTCCATTGGTATGGAGGCCATATTGTTCAACCATGCGGCGACGCTGCTGTAGGAAAGTCGCGCTTTGTTTCGCACTATTGCCCGACAGAACGATGAATCCACGATAGAACCATCATCGGCAATCTCGATTTCAACGACTACAGCTAGACGATCATATCCAAAATTGAGCGAAGTGATATCCGTCGATAGTTTCTCGGGAAGCATTGAAAACACCACAGCTGCTGTATACACCGAAGTAGTATTCTGCTGTGCATGCAAATCGATCGCCGATCCTTTCTTGACGACAGCATCGACATCGGCTATTGCTATCAATAGTTTGACATTACCGTTTTCCATCATCTCAGCCGCAGTCAGCTGGTCAAGATCCCGTGACGCATCATTGTCGAGTGAACACCAGAGTACAGTACGCAGATCAACCAATCCGGGTACATCGGGTAACGTTGAAGGCTTCCCGGCCGTCTCGAGTTCCGCAAGAACTTCTTTTGAGAAATCTGGCACCAGCCCATGCTCTATCATTGCTCTGTATGCAATGCGTTCAAGTCGGGCACGGTCCTTTTGTTCATTTGCCGTATTCACTCTTGCCTCCCCAAGGAATTGAAATATCGGAAGGACATCCACATGGTAGAAAGCATGGAGAATTCCGGTACATTGCCGGGTAATACCGCTGGTCCACTACTAGTCGTATGAATGATCCACATTTGATCAAACGCTAGGGAAAGAACCTACTTTCTTCCCACAGGATTTTCCAACCAATTCCATCATAAAGGATTGCCGGGACATATACTATCTGAATCCCGTGAAGTCTTCGCATGGGGGATATCCTGTCCGCAGGGCACTTGAACGAGAGCGAATTACCGACCTGCACGCCCTTTCGTCCTATTCGGAGCGCAAGATTCTCCAGCTGCACTGCGTAGGCCCCACGACGATGCCAAAACTTGACAGCGCAGATAGTATGGAAACCAGCCAAAATTCGCGGGCGGCAAGGCATCACCCAACTCCCCCTTATTTTGCATAATCTTCTTATTAATATACAAAATGCTGTATATCTAAATTGACAAAAAGGTGAACACCCAATAGATTGGAGAGTACTTTTGGGGTACTATTCATGGAACAACATTCGCCCGTCCCGTTGACTGAAGAAGAGATAAAAGCCCAGGCCTTATTGGGGGAGAAGGAACCCGATAGCAAGTTGCGCGCCTACACCGGTCCGCTGGGACATATCGTCACCATCCTATTCCTGGTTTGGACAGTGTTCCAAGTCTATGCGAACACGCTCGGGATTGTCGATGCCATGGCCTTGCGCACCTGGCACCTGTTTTTCCTCCTGGGGTTCACCTTCCTGCTGTTTCCAACCTATGGGAAGGAGAAGCGCTCGCGCGCCTTGCCTCCGATATGGGACATGGTCCTGCTAGGCCTCACCATATTCACCTTCGCCTACCTGCTGAACAACTATACGGCGATCGCCAAACGTGGGGGCTATTCGCTGTCGAACGACCTGATCATGGCAGCCGTGGCGCTTGTCCTCATTTTCGAGGGAGCCCGACGTGCCTGCAAGAACCTGGCCATACTCGGCTTGGTATTCCTCCTGTACAACTTTCTCGGCATGTTCATCCCGGGAGAGCTGGGACATGTGGGATTCAGCCTCAAGCGGGTCCTGAACCACATGATCTGGGGCAGCCAAGGAATCTTCGGCGTAGGAATCGGGGTCAGTGCGACCTACATATTCCTCTTCGTCCTGTTCGGCGCCTACCTGAAATACAGTGGCTTCAGCCAATTCATCAATGATATCGCCCTCACCATGGTGGGAAGGACTGCCGGTGGACCTGCCAAGGTCGCCGTACTTGCCAGCGCCCTGTTGGGCATGATCAACGGATCGGCGATCGCCAATGTCGCCACGACAGGAACCATCACGATCCCCATGATGAAGAAGACTGGCTACAAGAAGGAGTTCGCCGCCGCCGTCGAAGCGGTCGCATCGACCGGAGGCCAATTCGCGCCACCGATCATGGGAGCCGTGGGATTCGTCATGGCCGAGTTCATGGGGGTAAGCTACACCACCGTGCTGTTGGCCGCCTGTATTCCGGCATTCCTCTACTACCTCACCCTCCTGTTCGCCGTCCACTTCGAAGCCAAGCGCCTCGGACTCTCGGGACTGGCCAAGGAGAATATTCCCGATGCCTTGCAGGTACTCAAGAAGCAGGGACACCTGCTGATCCCCCTGGTCGTCCTTATCGTCCTGCTCAGCTTCGGATACACACCACTCTTCGCGGCCGTGATCTCCATTTTCGCCACGGTGCTCGCCTCCTGGATTCGCAAGGACACCCGGATGACCTGGTCGACCATCGTCAAAGCCACCGTCGAAGGTTCCCGCTCGGCCATTACGGTCGGTATGAGCTGCGCGATCATCGGTGTGATAATCGGAACGGTTTCCCTCACTGGTTTGGGTTTGAGCTTCGGCTATATCATCCTCAGGATAGTCGGTGAAGGCCAGCTCTATCTCGGTGGGTTCATGGTCATGCTCATGAGTATCGTCCTGGGAATGGGCGTTCCGGGCGTCGCAGCCTATGTCATCGTCTCCACTGTCTCGGTACCGGTATTGATACAGGCCGGGGCGATTCCCATGGCTGCCCATATGTTCTGCCTGATCTACGCTTGCCTTTCCAACATCACGCCTCCAGTCGCCATGAGCAGCTATGTCGCCAGCGGAATCGCCGACTCCGACCAGACGAAGACAAGCCTCATAGCTGTAAAGCTCGGGCTCACCGGATTCATCCTCCCCTTCTTCTTCCTGGACAATCCTATCCTGCTGTTGGGGACACTTGCCGACATTCCGCTGATGCTCACACTCAGGGCGATCGTAACATCGTCGATCGGTGTCATCGCCCTCTCGGCGGGATTGCAGGGATATCTCTTCCTGCGGCTGAACATTATCGAAAGGATCCTGCTTGTTGCCGCCGGACTGTTGTTCATCGAGACAAGGCTCGTCACCGATCTCGCAGCTCTGCTGATGTTCGGGACCATCATTGTCATCCAATATTTTCAGAAAAAACCATTAGGTAAGGAGAAAAGAACATGAAGAAATTTGGAGTACTTGTATTGCTCGTGGCTCTCTTGGTTCCGACGATGCTGTTTGCGGCCGGTGCGCAGGAAACAGGTGCGAAGCCGGAGAAAACGGTAATCAACTTCCCGACTGCAGCGACAACAGGCGCCGTGTACCCCCTCGGTTCGGCGATGAGCAACATGTGGAACACCAAGCTGACGAATGTGCGCGCCAGTGCCCAGGCAAGTGCCGGTGGCATCGCGAACCTCAACATGCTTGCTGACGGCGAAGCCCAACTCGGTGTGGCCGTCACATCGATCATGTACGAATCCTTCAATGGAATCGGCTCGTTCGAAGGACGCGCGAACCCCAATCTGCGGGTCATGATCGGCCTCTACTCCAACCCGAACCAGGTGGTGGTGACCAACAATAGCGGGATCGAATCCCTCGCGGATCTGGCGGGCAAGCGTTTCGCTTCCGGTGCTCCGGGTTCGACAACCGAAGTCGAGACCAGCATCCACCTCAAGACCAGCGGCGTGAACTATCCCGATGCCCTGAGGGTCCAGTATGTCGGCTTCACCGAGGCTATCGACCTCATGCGCAACAAGCAGCTCGACGGTGCTTGGATCATGGCCGGTATCCCGAATGCCGCCGTGACCGAGATGCTCTCGACCGCAGGCGGAAAGCTGCTCAACATCGACGAGAACCTGATCGCCAAGCTGCAGGAGAAGTATCCCTGGTATGGTGCCTACACCATTCCGGCAGGAACGTATCCCGGACAGGATAGCGATATCCTCACCTCGGCTATCAAACTCACCGTCTGTACCGATGCCCGCGTCGATAACGATGTCATCTACGATATGACCAAAGCATTCTGGGAGAACTTCGAGGAGTTGCAAGCGACCCAGGCTCCCCTGAAGAAAGTCAATCCCAAGGAAGCTGTCAAGGACCTCGCCGGCCTTCCCATCCACGAGGGAGCCGCTCGCTACTACAGGGAGATCGGTCTGCTCTAGACAGTACTATATGGAGGGAACCCTCCAGGTATCGAATCGGGACCAGTGTATGCTGGTCCTGATTTTTATTTCATTTGAAATAGATCATTTTTTTGCAAATCGACAATGAATCGTCCCCATATGAAAGCTCATTTTTGCCGTTCGGCAATTATCTTCTCGAGCATTCTCTGGTTATGTATATGAAATCCCTCAATCGCCTTCTCTCTATCGTGTAGTTTGAGCGCCGTATAGATTGAAATATGGTCTTGGATCAATACATCGAGAATTTCCTCAAGGTGAATCAACAATGGACGCATCTTCTTCTTGATGAGCTCTAACATCTCTATAAGATATTTATTGTTGGCAGCATTATAGACAAAGGCGTGGAATGCGAAATCCAATTGGGAATAGAGTATCAAGTCCTTATTCTTTAGAGCTAGCTCTTGTTCTTTTAAGTTCCTTTCCATGGCTTCCAAGGCTTCGGTGGTGATGTTATCAATAGCCAGTCCAGCCGCCATACTCTCCAAACCCTCCCGAACTACATAGAGCTCGATTGCCTCGGCTGTTGTGAGTTCATTAACAAATACACCCTTGTTCTGAACATATCTCACGAGCCCTTCTTTCTCAAGCAACCCAACCGCTTGCCAAACTGGAGTCCGGCTTACACCCAACTCCTCTGTGATTCTCTCTACAGTGATCCTGGTACCAGGGGTAAATCTGCTGTTCTCGATCATTTCTAAAAGCTCTTTATAGACCAGATCCCTAAGTCCTTCTTTTTCTATCCTACCCATAATCCCTTCTTATACAGTTGATGGTTACTTTATCCACTTCTAAGCATTTATATGGTTTTTTTTGTAATTATTAAAGCTATCAACCCCTCATTCTAGAATATTCATGGCCTCCTGGATTATTCGCTTTTCATATTTCATGAAATATGAAAAATTAAATTGACTTATTGAAGATATGGCTTAGAATGATGTTATGGCGAAAATTAAACGACAGGGATTGCGTGACTTGGTTTATCGCGAATTACACGACATGATTGAGAACAGTAGATTCTCTCCTGGTGGTCGCATAGTTGTCGAAGATCTTACCAAGGAACTTGGAGTAAGCAGGACTCCAGTATGGCAAGCAATCGGATTGCTTGAACGTGAAGGTTATCTGACTTACAAACCTAATGTGGGAGTCTTCATGCAAGAGATCTCTCTGGATGACGCCTTGGCCCTTTATTCTGTGCGAGGCGTACTGGAAGGAATGGCCGCACGACTTGCATCAGAAGGAATCAGTGTTTTACAAATTGAAAAATTACGTGAAAACCTCACACGGCAAGAGTCGATATTACCAGAAAAGAACATCACCGAGTATTCCAAACTCGATTTTGATTTTCATGCATTGGTGTACCAGGCATCGAACAATAATTGTTTAATAGAACTGTTGGATAATCTGAAACATAAGATGAAGCCTCTGGTCTGCGATATTACCCCTATCATGAACGATTTATACACACATCACCAGGAAATTGTACAGGCCCTCGAGAATAAGGATCCAGAGAAAGCCCACGACTTGTTTTTACGTCACAACGAGTTGATGATTAAGCAAATTTTTACACAAAGAATGTTATAGATATGATAATTATGCAATTATTGTCTATTTGACAATACAAATATTATGGAGGCATAGGTATGAAAATTCAAGCAAACAAGACCGCTATCGTGTTGATTGAACCGCAGAACGATTTCTTGTCTGAAGGCGGAACAATGTACCAGTACATCAAGGAACAGTTGAAGGAAAGGAATGTTATTCAGAATTTGCAGAAACTTCTGAAAGGTGCTCGTGGAAAAGTAAAGATCTACTACTGTCCGTTCCAAGCGTTCAAACCAGGTTTCCCCGAGCTAAAGCCCGGCGGCCCAGGAACAGAAGGTCTTCGGGGTCTTGAGATGGACATGAAAGCAGATTGGGGTACCGGAGCGTGGCTCGAGGGAACTCCAGGGCCTGAAATCATCAAGGAACTGACACCTGAAGAAGGTGACATCATCATCCGCGGCAAGCTTACCCTCGATGCATTCCACTCCACTGCAATCAACTATCTGCTGAGGGCAAATGAAATCGAGAACGTTGCTATAGTCGGCTTCCATACCAACTGGTGTGTTGAGTCAACAGCTCGCTCAGCGTATGACAATGGCTTCAGGGTGATAGTCATTTCCGACTGTACTGCAACCGATACTGAAAGGGAACAAAAATATGCTGAAGAAGTGATTTTCCCGAAAATCGGTAAGGTGCTGACGGCAGATGAATTCCTCGCTGCCCTTTCGTAATCTTCTGAAGATACAAGCCATTAATAAAGGAGGCTTTTAATGAAAAGGACTATCACTATTCTCTTGGTTCTTGCCATGATGATGACTTCGGTAGCATTTGCCGGAGCACAAGCTGAGCAAACCACTACCGGACCGATCAAACTGGGATTGATGTTCGGACTGACTGGGAATGCATCTCCGATCGGACCACCACAACTTGACGGAGCCAAGCTCGCTATTAAAGAAATCAATACCGCTGGTGGTATCGATTTCAATGGCCAAAAACGTTTGGTAGAGTACCTCGTCCGAGATGATGAGACCAAGCCTGATGTAGCCATCAGAAGATTCAGGGCTTTGGTGAACGAGGATAAAGTTGACGCCATAGTCGGACAGACCTTCGCATCAATCACAGGTGCATTGAATCAAGAAGTCAAGCGGACTCCCGTGGCATATTTTCCAGTGAACGTAGTTGGATTGGATATGTTTAAGAAGTCTGAAATCTCCGACTACACTTTTGCTGTACATGGTAGTGCATACTCCGCAGGATATGCAAGCGCCGTGACTCTGGTTAAAGACTTGAACAAGAAAGACATCGTCTTTTTCGGTCCTGCATATGCGTTCGGACAAGACCAGTGGAGAGGCGCCCAGGATGCGTTCAAGGCAATGGGGATCACCGCAAGGTATCTTGAATCGCCTGTCGGCACCAGTGACTTCACCTCGTATCTCTCGAAGATCATAGACATGAAGCCGGAAGCAGTGATGCTCGCCCACTGGGGCGTCGATGCCATCAATGTGCTAAAACAGACTTATGAGACCGGTTTGAAGAATCAGACCACCGTGTTCTTCAACTGGATGACAAACGCGTTCGGTAGCGGTGTCCCCGCAGAAGCGCTCGAGGGTGTCTACTCTCTCATGAGCTGGTACTATGATCTCACTGGGTTTGAGGATCAACAGATCGTCGATGCCTCGACTGTTTTTGCAAACAACTTCTTCAACGAGTATGGATATCCACCAGATCCGTATTCAGCAATGGCTTACATCGGGACGAAGGAAGCTCTAAGAGGCCTATCACTTGCTGGATCGAACGATCCGTCAGCAGTGACCAAGGCTATGCTTGAGAATCCACAGTTCGATTCCATGAAGGGCAAAGCTGAGTGGAGAATCGATCGCCAACCAACATTCGCCTACAACGCATTCATCGTTGTAGGAAAAGGCCCAAGCGAACGAGAGAACCAACTTTGGGATCTGGTCAAGGTAATTGGAGCATTCACGGGAGATGATTATCTACCCGCATTGAATACACTCGGTTACTGACCATTTCAATCTCACCAAGGGAACTATTCATAGTTCCCTTGGTCTTTCCAATTAATAGTTGAGAGGATTACCAATGGCAGAGCAGCTAGTTCTCCAGTCAGAACATCTCACCAAGTACTTTGGAGCCTTTTGTGCGGTTAACGATGTCGCCTTCGCTGTGGAGAAGGGAGCGTGCGAAGGGATTATCGGGCCTAATGGAGCAGGCAAGACAACTTTCTTCAACCTGCTGACAGGTCTCTATCGACCTACCGGGGGAAAAATAATCTACGCTGATGAAAATATAACGAACCAGACCCCCGAGATTAGAACAGTTAAGGGGCTTGTAAGGACATTTCAGCTCGTCTCAGTCTTTGACAGCCTGACAATTCTTCAGAATATGAATATGGCTGTAACGCGATTTGAGAAAAACTATTCAAACAAATGGCTCTTCTCTCTCCATAATGCAGAATCACAAAACATCTGTATTAAGAGCATGGAAGCCCTACATCGTGTTGGATTGGATACCAGAGCAGAGGATTATGCGGCAAACCTTTCCTATGGCCAAAAAAGAAAGCTGGAAATCGCAATGGCTCTTGCCCTCAATCCGGTGGTGCTGCTCCTCGATGAACCACTTGCAGGCCTGAGTGATTATGAAATTCATGAGGTTGTATCTCTTATTCACGAAGTAAAGAAAAATTTTACTATCGTCTTGATTGAACACAAGATATCACATATCCAAGAACTTGTATCAAGATTGAGTGTCATGTGTGAAGGACAGATGGTAGCCCACGGCAAACCGAAGGATGTTATCAATGACAAGGAAGTCAGACGGATCTATTGGGGTGTAAGTTCATAAAGAGAGGACAAGATGTTGCTGGAAGTAGAAAATTTGAATGTATTCTATGGTAAAGCCCAAGTAGTTCATAACGTATCCCTCAATGTGAAGGCAGGGGAAATGGTGTTTCTCGTCGGCCGTAACGGAGCGGGAAAAACAACGTTGATGAGGGCTCTCACGGGGTTTATAGGTTCTGAAGCGAATAAAGTCACCTTTTCAGACCGTGATATCCGTACCGAAAAGACCGAGAATCTTGCGAGAATGGGTCTGAGATATGTCTTTCAGGACAAGAGAGTATTTACCCGGTTGACGGTCAAGGAGAACATCCTAATGGCTGCTCATCCGTTCAAGGAAGACAAAAAGGTCGCGTTGGATAAAGTAATCTCCATCTATCCGAAGATCGAGGAATTCTGGGACATTAAGGCAGGAGGGTTGTCCGGCGGACAGCGGCAATTACTTCTTCTTGGCAGAGCACTCCTGGGAGACCCAAAGCTCCTGCTCATCGATGAACCGACCGAAGGACTCGCAGCGGGCATCATTGAAGATGTGTTCAAGGTGTTGTATCTACTGAAAGGCACAGTTTCAATGTTGATCGTCGAGCAAAATCTCGATTTGGTGACTCGCTTGGCTGACAGGATTTACGCGATTCGAGAGGGAAGTATCGTGAAAGAAATTACTGAAAAATCCGAGCTTAAGGATCGAAATCGACTTGAGGAATTTCTTTGAGGAGCCAATGATGAAGCACACACTCTTGATAAAACTGAAAGACAAAGATTGGGACCTTTTACTCATTGCAATGATCTTTGTTGTAATGGTTCCGATTTTTACCGTCAACCTGGTTATCGACTTGATGATATTTTCCATCTTTGTCCTTGGCTATAATTTGTTGTACGGGTATATGGGTAGACTATCAGTAGGCCATATGTTGTACTTGGGAACAGGAGCGTATGGTGCGGCGATGTTCATCGCTTACATCAACCCTAACCCATTTCTAGCAATCATGTTCGGAATGCTCTGTGGCATGGCCATAGGACTAATCTTGGGTCTCATCATCGTCCGGACCAACGGTGCTAGCTTTGCGTTGATCAATCTTGCGTTCAACCAGGTCGGTTTTTTCTTGGTACAAACGGGATTTGCCAAATGGACAGGTGGAGAGGATGGAAAGTCGGCTTATTTCGACAAGGTGTTGTTCATGGATTTTTATCAACCAACCCATGTGTTCCTCCTTGTCTTGGTCATACTCATTTTAGTCGTACTCTTTGTGAAGAAATTGACAAGGTCTCCCTTCGGTATTTTGGTAAAGAGCATCAAGGAGAATGAGACCAGGGCAAAATTCCTCGGATATAATACATTCCGCGGTAAACTCTGGACCTTCACTCTCTCAACTTCGATCGCGGCACTTGCAGGAGCTCTTTACACAATAAACTACGCATATGTAACACCTAGTTTCATCGCTCAATCGAGAAATGTAGAAGTTATATTCGCCACCTTGATAGGAGGCGCAGGAAGCATTTATGGATCGCTCGTCGGTGGAGTTGTATTCATCTTTATTGTGAACTTACTGCCAAATATCATCCAAAGATGGGAAATGTTCCTGGGTATCATCCTGCTTATCGTGGTATTCAGATTTGACAAGGGAATCTGGGGTTCGATCACCTCCTGGTCCAACAAAAGATCGATTGCAAAGATTCAAAAAGGAGCATAAGAGATGATATCCGTAATTGCCTATGGTTTGACAATCGGAGGAATCCTCTACATCATTTCAATTGGATTCTCTTTTACATTCGGTACGATGAAAATCGTAAACTTTTCGCATGCATTGATTTATGCTCTCGGAGCATATCTGCTAATTTCATTTCAAAAGCTGTTTGACAACAACTTTCTCCTATCTACACTTGGAGTCGTTATCGGTATCATACCATTCGCATTCCTGATTGAACGCTTAGTCATTCGGAGACTCTACGGAGGGTCCATCCACTTCGCTATCATCGCTACTTACGCGATTCTGCTCATCGGTATAGACTCAATCAAATGGATATGGGGAGCTTCCCCGATTCAGCTCTCTGATCCTATCGGAGCTAATTTCAACGTATTCGGAGTGGGCATTCCAATCTACAGAATGTTGATCATCATCATCGCCCTATCGATTGCGGGAATTATCGAAATGGTGCTGCAGAGAAGTTTGATTGGTAAGATAGTCATCGCGGGGCTAGAGGATACGGAAGCGGTGAAGAGCCTTGGCATCAATGTCAACAAGTACTTCACAACCGTCTTTATCATAGGGAGTAGTCTTGCAGCACTAGGCGGTGTTCTCTATGCGCCGATAACCGCAGTCGAACCCTACATGGGAAACCAGATATTGTTACTCTGTTTTGCTGTTGTCGTCGTTGGAGGAATGGGTAATTGGAGGGGGACTTTGGTCGCAGCCTTTAGTCTCGGTATGCTGATGTCAATCACCGGAAGAATATGGGGTGCCGCTGCTGATGTAGTGGTGTTTATTGTTCTTGCAATCAGTCTGATCATCAAACCGATAGATATATAAGAGATAGCCGAGAATATTCAAATAATCTTCAGATAGAGCTGTGAAACAATAGCGGGTTGAGACCATTGAATAGGTTGGATTTCAACTCGCTTATATTTCAGATCATCAATCCAATTGCATGTTCGAAACCCCGAACAGCCTTCGCAGCAGGCCATGGACCAAGGCGAACGGCAAGAGAACGAATCCACCCAGGAGCATTCCCAGTTCATACCAAAGCGAACTGTCCTTGTAGGGCCGTCCCTTCAGTCTTGAGCGCAACGCACTGTAGGGTATGCCGTAGATATTGCCGACCAGCATGATCTGGGCAGCACAAAGCATCACCTGAGCCTCTTGCTCTCCATATGCATCCCTGATCGATGCATAGGCCACGTGCTTCGGGAATCCTCGGGTATCGGCGAAATGTTGGGCAAACAGGATTGCCTTCGCCTCTTCAGCCTTCACAAAATTGCCATCGCCACTGAGAAAGCTATGGATCTCTTCATTGCCCATACCCTGCTTCAGGGCCATATACGCATGGGCATAGGAGCAAACCGAGCAACCGTTCACCTCTGTCACCGCCAACTGCATCCGTTCAATGAGATCTTTGTCCACCAATTTCGTTCGCCTGTTGGTGGAGATCTTGCCTGCTGCGGCGGGTAGCATCTTAGAAGCACGATACAGCTCTCCCAATCCGTACTTCTTCTTGAATTCAGTCCGTGCGTCGATATGATCCGGTACCGCGATATTTCGTGCCATGTATGGTGCAACTTCCTTGTGGACGGGATAGGTGAAAGCCTCTGCCTTGTGAATTCAATATACTGCGGCAATAGGATATGGACAAATGACCAGAACGGAGAGAAAATACTGCAAGGAGGTACTATGTATGGCTGATCCATGGTATGTCTCGCTATTCAGGAACTATGCAAAACAGTATGACAAGGAGTCGTTTACCCAAGGGACCCTGGGGGAATGCGACTTTATCGAACAGGAATTGGACTACGACAAGACCTTGCAAATCCTCGATGTCGGCTGTGGTACCGGCCGGCACTCCATCGAGTTGACCAAACGCGGGTACAACATGACAGGTGTGGACTTTTCGGAGGCACAACTGCGACGAGCCAAGGAAAAGGCCCAGGCGGAGAACCTCACCATTCCCTTCCTCCTGGCCGATGCCCGCTGTCTTCCGTTCGAAGAGGATTTCGATGCGGCCATCATGCTCTGCGAAGGTGGGTTCCCCCTCATGGAGACCGACAGGGAGAATGCGGCGATCCTGGCAAGTGTCGCCAAATCCTTGAAACCCGATGCGTTGCTCATATTCACCACACTCAACGGACTCTTTCCCCTTACCAATTCCCTCAACGAATTCTACGCCAACAAAACAACCGGGGGTGCGGCGTACGAAAGCGACCGGTTCGATATCGTAACTATGCGTGACAGGAATACCACCACCTTCACCGACGACGACCAGAAGGAACATACGATCCACTCGAATGAACGGTATTATCTACCCAGTGAGATCACGTGGTTGCTTACCGACCTGGGCTTCAAACAAGTGGAGTTCTTCGGTGCGCACTTGGGAAATTTCAGTAGGGAACACAAGCTGACGAGCCAGGATTTCGAGATGCTGGTGGTTGCTTACAAGCACCTTACGGCAAATGCACTCGTACAGCGTTATACGGCCCAGGTGCAACAAAACACCTTAACCATCGCATATTCGATAATCCTCAATGTTCTGAAAACCCTACACACTACGTTGGAGTCAAGGTTCCCCGAGGCAACAGCAACTTCGCTGTACCAGGGGTATATGGATATGAGTTATATCGGCTTGGTCACACCGGAACTGAAGAGTCATAATCTGAAACTGGCCATTGTCTATGTACATGCGACCGGGTGTTTCGAGCTCTGGCTTGCCGCGCGGAACAGGACGATCCAAGACCAGTACCGGGAAAAACTGCGAGGCAAGGTTAAAGCTCCGTTCCAATTGGTCGAAAAGGAACCTGTGGTCGATGCGATTGTACAGGTAGTACTCGACGAGCATCCGAATTATGATGACCAGAGTTCACTCGTCTCCACCCTATGCGACAGGATTGCGGGATTTCTGGGCGATATTCATGCCATGCTGGTATAGGGAAACAATTTGCGTTGGTTGTAGGGGCCCATCCTCCGTTCCAATGGAAGGTTTTCCAGTGAAGCGACGGTGATTTCCGCAATGGAAAGTACTTCAGTCCCCATCTTCACATGTCCACCGTACAACCGATTGGCTCCGGAGACCACAATATGGAAATGGGGGACCGAGTTCATGACAGTCCCCGATAAGCTCAGGATCTCCATGGGTTCATCGATGGTACAATCGGCTTCCCTGACAACGGAACCAACTTCTTCCACCGGCTGGTGGTACACCAATTTTCGCAAGGAGCCCACGGCACCCAAGACAACCGCATGGGACAGCTTGAGGTCTCCGATCGCCGAAACGATCGACTCGAGCAACAGTTCGTGGCGAGCCAGTTGGATGATATGTATATCCTTGATTGTTCCGCCTGAAAACAGTTCCATGTCCGTTTGTCCCATTACCCTCTTGCGGTGGTCACGAGACCTCTTCGACCCACTGCAATTGCTCGCGCTTCGCCTTCTCGATGATTCGTTCAAGCGTCTCCTCGAGGTGGAGCTCATCCTTCGCGCGGATCCGTTCGATCATCTCACGATGTCCATCTATCGATTGGCCGCTCCATAGTGCTCCCCAATCCTGGCTGATAAGAACCATTCCGCGTGCCTGGCTGGCACGTGTCCATAGCTTTTCTATGATATCCAAGGCAAGATCGTTGTGGGCATACGAGTAGAATGTCCGGTGGAACTCCCAGTCGACCCGCAAGAACCCGATATAGTCCTTGTCATCCCGCAGACGAGTCTGCTTGTCGATGATCAGGCGCATTTTCCGCAACCCCTTCTCATCGATGTTCCGCGCGGCAGCCAACGCCACCTTGATCTCGATCGCCGAACGGACGAAGGCGATATTCTCCACGTCCTGCTTGGTGATCGGTCGGACCACCATACCGCCGACTTGGCCGCCGGAAACAGCAAGGCCGCTCTGGCGCAACTCCTGCAACGCATCGCGAATCGCCACTCGGGAAACACGGAACCGCTCCGCCAGTTCGGTCTGTACAAGCCGTTCTCCCGGCTTGAGCTTGCCGGTATAAATCAGCTCCTGCAGCTTGTCCGAGACGGTCTTACTGAGGTTCCGGATCTCGCCAATCTCAATCACAGCGGGCATCGAATCAGTTGACATATGCTCTTTTCCAGCCTTTTCAATAATACTTTTACACTATACTACATACGCAACGGCAATTAAATCAAGAATGCTTCTTCTTTCCGAACGATTTCACCATGGCTGCCGGGGAAAACCCGAACTGTTTGGCGATCGTCCAGACACATGCGATGAAGAATACCAATGCGATAGGTCGGTTGATGAGGGTCAGGAAGTTTCCATCACTTATGAACAGGGCCCGGCGGAAATAGGAATCGGCCATATTCCCCAGGATCAAACCAAGAATCAACGCACCCGACGAGTATTGCATCTTATCGAAAAGATACCCCGCGATCGCACACACGAATACCAGTGTCAGGTGGAACGGATTGTTGTTGTATGCGAATGTTCCGATTACACAAAGCACCGTGATGATCGGCATGAGGATCTTTGGGGAGATCTTCAGGACCGCGACCATCGGCCGTGTCACCAGCAACCCACAGATGAAGAGGAATATGGTTCCCCACAGAATGATCGAACCGATCATCGGTATGATCTCGGGTCGTTCGATGCTCAACAGGGGTCCGACCTTCAAGCCATGCATCGAGAGGGCTCCAAGGAGCATCGCGGCAGGCGGACTGCCGGGAATTCCGAGGGAAATGAGGGGAATCACCGCGCCTCCGA
>Ga0154462_131_pt3 | contig 15743 bp, 16 predicted proteins | sample RifGroC2_FD_105655 | JGI IMG/M metagenome (GOLD analysis project Ga0154462, IMG submission 105655) | Spirochaetes bacterium GWC2_52_13
GTGTCGAGTGCGCGACCTTCGGATGGGTTCCCACCGTTTCCAATTTACGATCACGGTGCTTCACTGTCGTGCCTTTCAAGCAAATTCAGAGCGTATGGAAGTGGAAGGAAGGCAGTCCGGCCAGTCACCGTGGATTCTTCACCCCTTGTACAGACAAAAGCCGGGGATCGGACCTACACCACGCGAGTCCTGGAATCTGGTGCCAATGCCAGTGGCCACCAGCTGGTTTCCTGTTCGCTGGACAATGGGTTCAGGCATCAAGTGCGGTGCCATTTGGCTTGGATGGGAACCCCAATAGTAGGAGATACCGTGTATGGGGGACTTTATGCCGATTCCTTGCATTTGGCGGCACTGGAGATCCGGTTTCCGAGTCCCGAGGGAGGAGATATCCTGACCGTACGATGGGCAAACCCACCAGATTGGGCAACCCCTTTCGGAACACGATAAGTTGCGCTATAGTGGTTGGCGGGGCCTTGTGATCTGACGAATTCAAAACTTTTCACCAGCAGCCCGCAATGACACATGAAACTGAGGAGAACTATACTATGACTGATCCTAGGGAACGGGAATTGGCCCGGTTGTTGGTGCGCTTTTCCGTAGATCTCCAACCTGGAGAGAATTGTCTGATCAACGCCGTGGATGTGCCGCTTCCCATGGTCGAGGAATTGGTGGCTGCCGTGTACGAGGTTGGTGGGAATCCCCAGGTGAACCTCACCTCCATTCGGATCGAACGGGCCATGGCTGCCGGTGCGACCGACGAGAGTCTGGCAGTGTGGGCGGACTGCGATGCGTATCGGATGAAGAAGATGGATGCGTTCATCGGCATCCGTGGAATCGTGAATCCGCGTGAGACGGCTACCTTGGGCGCCTCGTATGCCCATTACATGCAGAAATACAACACACCCGTACATCATGAGATACGGGTTCCCCATACGAAGTGGGTGGTGCTACGCTATCCTACACAACTCATGGCGTACCAAGCCAACATGTCTACCCGTGAATTCGAGGACTTCTTCTACAAGGTCACGGCGGGGGTCGACTACAAGGCGATGTCCTTGGCCATGGACAAGGCGAAACTGTTCCTGGACAAGGCGGACAAGGTACACATCCTGGCGAACGGGACGGACCTCTCCTTCTCCATCAAGGGAATGGGTTCGGTCCCCTGCAGTGGCCACAGGAATATTCCTGATGGCGAGATATACAGTTGCCCTATCCGAAATAGCGTGAACGGCACCATTTCCTACAACACCGCTTCGACGTACAATGGGCATTGCTATTCCGATGTCAAGTTCACCATCAAGGACGGAAAGATCGTGGAAGCGAGCGCCGACGACACCGAAGCGATCAACGCATTGCTCGATACCGATGAAGGTGCCCGCTATTTCGGTGAATTCGCACTGGGATGCAATCCGCACATAACCTTTGCCATGGACAATACCTTGTTCGATGAGAAGATCGCCGGTTCGATCCACTTCACTCCAGGCAACGCGTATGCGGAGTGTGACAACGGAAACCGCAGCGACGTCCATTGGGATCTCGTCCAGATCCAGACACCGGAATATGGTGGTGGAGAGGTCTGGATCGATGGCGTATTGATTAGGAAAGACGGGGTATTCGTACACGAGGCGTTTGTGGACCTCAATTTCGCGTAACGATTTAGCGGTCTGTAAAGGGGTCTGGATTACAGACCGTTGCTACTCAATGCTCCGCGTTGAATACGATTGTCCGATTGTTGAATATGATGATCCGGTGCTCGAGATGTGCTTGGACTGCACGCGAGAGCACCTGACGTTCGACGTCCTTTCCCACTTGGCGCAATCCTTCCGGACTCAGCTCGTGGTTGACCCGCACCACATCCTGCTCGATGATCGGACCCTGGTCGAGGTCTTCGGAGGCATAGTGCGCCGTGGCCCCGATCATCTTCACCCCGCGTTCATATGCACGCATATACGGGTTGGCACCTTGGAATGCGGGAAGGAACGCATGGTGGATGTTGATGATCTTGCCTGACCACTCGGCGGTGAATTCGGCAGTGAGGATTTGCATGTAGCGGGCCAGAACAACCAGGTCCACATCGTGTTTGGCGAGCAGCTCGCGGATCTTCTCCTCCTGCTCGGGCTTGCGGTCCTTGGTGATCGGCAAATAGTAATACGGAATCCTGAATTGGTCGGCGATATACTCCAGATCGGGATGGTTGCTGATGATCAGCGGAATATCGCAAACCAGGTCACCCTCGTGCTGGCGACTGAGCAGATCGAACAGGCAATGGCTGGTCTTCGAGACCAGGACTGCCACACGATTGCGATAATCGGTGAAATGGCATTCCCAGGTAAGTTCCAAGCCTTGTGCGAATCGGGCGAAATCGGACTGCAGCTCCTTGCGGGTGGTCTTGAGATCCGCCAGGTCGAGTTCGACGCGCATATAGTACCGTTTGGCCCGAGTATCGGAATGCTGTTGGCAATGGAGGATGTTGTACCCACGCGAATAGAAGTACTGGGATATCGCGGCCAACAACCCTTTGCGATCATTGCACTGTATGAGGAAGATGATTTTATGCATGATAACGAGCTCCTCTCGGACCGGTGTCGGCCTGTGATTTCGCAATAGTATACTGGTCAACGCGTTGTGATGCAACAGTCCAGACAGGTTCTAGCGGGTTTCCGTCTCCGCGAACGGTGCCAAAGTCGGTTGCTGTGCAGATGTGTCGTCCGTCGGTGTGAGCAGTATCTCCACCTTCCGTTCAATCTCGGTCAATTGTTTTTCGACCGACCTGGCGATTCCAACCCCCTCCTCGAACAATGCTATCGCTTCCTCCAGGGGAGTCTCGTTGCTTTTCAACTTTTCGGTGATTGCTTCCATCCGTTTCATATCCTGCTCAAAGCCCATGGGTGAACCTCCAATCGTAGTTTCAATTCTCTTGCCCAACTGTATCGGTTGTGGCGGTGATGGATCCCTTTGCGAAACGAACCGCAAAGGTGTCTCCGGGTGACAGGGTATTCGCATCCCTTACGATCCGCTTTTCACCTGCGGTCGTCACGATCGAATACCCCCTGTCCAATATGGCCAGTGGTGACAAAGTTTCCAGTTGCCTGTCCAAGAGCATCCATGCGGAACGGGTCGATTTCAACCGGTCGACCACGAGGGAGGACATGGATTGCCGCAAGTCGTCGGTCTTCAGGTGTGCCTGTTCCATGCGTCGGGAGAAATATTCCGTCATACGGCTGGGCGTGAACAACGCCGTCCGACTCTTTGCCAAGGTGATTCGGCTCTGCAGGATTTCCGCCATGGATACCACCGATTGCCGTATCGTACGGGAGGTGTCCTCCAACGGCTGGCTAACGAGCTCGGCTGCGGCCGAAGGGGTGGGGGCGCGAAGATCCGCGGCAAAATCACTCAATGCCCAGTCGATCTCATGGCCTACCGCACTTACAATCGGAATTTCCGAGGAGACGATCGCCTCGATGACGATCTTTTCACTGAACGGAAGCAGGTCCTCGAGGGAACCACCACCTCTTCCTATTATGAGGATATCGGCCAATCGCCACCTGTTCGCCGCTTCGATTTGCGCACGGATTGTTTTGGCCGCACCATCTCCCTGGACCACCGCCGGCAACACCACGATATCTATGGAGGGATTCCTCCGCTTCAACACTTGCAGGATATCCCGCACTGCCGCCCCGGTCGGGCTGGTGACGATTCCGATCCGTTTGGGGTGCTCTGGAAGTGGTCGCTTCCGCTCGGCGTCGAAATACCCTGCCGCAGCGAATTCCTGTTTCCTCTTCTCCAATAGGGCAAGGATGTCGCCCGTTCCACTACGGGTCATGGTTTCGCAGATGATCTGGTACGAGCCTCTTCTGGCATATACCGAGATATTCCCCGTGACGACGACCCGGTCCCCGTCTTTTGGTTGGAAAGGAAGCCTCCACGACTTTTGCTTGAACATGACTGCTTGGATCGAGGCTTCGGAATCGTTTAGCTGGAAATACCAGTGCCCGCTGGATGCCGGGCGAAAATTGGAGATTTCCCCTGCGACAGTAAGGCCATAAAAGGAACCTTCCAACGTCTGTTTGATCAGTGTCGTGAGATCGTCGACTGAAAATACATGGTCTTCGAACAGTTCGTTCATGCCGATTCCTCTCCTTTCATGATTCGTTCGTTTTTCATCCTGCTGTTGTGCCCCAAGGTCTGTGAGACGATACCCGAGATGCTGAACAGCGCGGTCATTCCCAGAAATACCCACAGCGGTAGGAAGTAGAACCGTGTGAACAGCAGTGCCGCCACGGCCCCTCCCGTCAACGATGTCGTCCAAATGAGGAACGCCGTCGGTTTGGCCACATGCACAGCCATGGCGAGGACACCGGCGATGGCCATGAGGATGAGTGTGGTCTGCGTGGGTAGGGAAATCCACCCCTCGACGAAGGGTATCGCTGCGAGTAGGGGGAACAACAGGAGGTCGGATACCGCTTCGGCAATCTTGTGGGCCTTTGTTTGCAAGAGGATGCCACCGGCAGAAATTGCTATGGTGGCAATGGCGAGCAGTACGATTTCCCAAGCGCCTTCGGTGTACAGCAGGATATCGAGGGCCGAGCGGGTACCGGAACCCTGGGTGAGGACACCTGGCAGGGCTGCCGGATTTCTGGCTATTGCCAACACCACGAGTGTTGCGGCGACAGCAACGAGAACGATCCGGACATATGCAAGGTATCTCTCGAACCGAAGCCCCAGGAACAACACGAGGTATGCGGAAATGACACCACCGATCATGACAAGTGAATTCATCCTGTCTTCTCCTCCTCTTCTTCAGTTGTACAGCATACGCCATAGAAATAAAAAAGACAGCCCGTTCGAGCTGCCTTCTTGATGCACACGGATGAGCCCATCCGCAAAATGTCAGTCGGCGAGGATTGCACCGGTGGGACAAGCGTCGGCACAGGCGCCGCAACTGATGCACAGATCGGCATCAATCACATAGATATCTCCCTCTGAAATCGCCTCGACAGGACATTCCGGGAGGCAAGATCCGCAAGCGACACACGCATCGGTAATTGTGTAAGCCATAGTAGACTCCTTAGGTTTTTTATACGCGTTCGACTATATACCCATCCTGTATCGACGTCAAGGCTTGCCTTGGGGTCTCCTTCCCGATATAGTCCACAATCATATGAAGCTTCATAGTTTTGGGGGATGACACAATGGGCAAACAACTGGTATTGGCAGAAAAACCGAGCGTCGGGCGGGAACTTGCCAGGGTCTTGGGATGTCGGGGGCGTGAACGGGGATACAGTGAGGGGGAGAAGTATGTGGTGACCTGGGCATTGGGCCACCTTGTGGAACTTGCCCAACCCGCCGAATACAGCGACCGCTACAAACGATGGTCGATGCAGGACCTCCCCATGTTGCCGGCACAATTGCGCCAGAGCGTCATGGAGCAGACCGCCGACCAATACAGGGTGGTGGAATCGCTTATGCGTCGTCCCGATATCGACTCGCTGGTCATTGCCACCGACGCCGGTCGGGAAGGGGAACTTGTTGCCAGATGGATCATGAAGATGGCCGGATGGGACAAGGATGTGAAACGGTTGTGGATCAGCAGCCAGACCGATGCGGCGATTACCCAAGGGTTCGGGAAGTTGAAGGATGGGCACCTCTACGAGAACCTCTACGCGGCTGCCGAAGCTCGCGCTACCGCCGACTGGTATATCGGCATGAATGTCACGAGGGCCCTGACGTGCCGCTACGATGCCAAATTGTCCGCGGGACGGGTCCAGACACCCACGTTGGCCTTGATGACCGACAGGGAGGATGAGCGCGATACCTTCTCCGGTGGCTTCTATTGGACCATCCGTGCCGATTTCGACGGATTCACTGCCTCATGGCAGGATGCGCAAGGATCGGTGCGTATCCCCTCCGAAGAGCTTTCCGAAAAGATTTCAGCGGAAATCAAAGGCAAGCAGGGAACGATCGTATCGGTCGAAACCGTCGAGAAGACTGAACAACCGCCGTTGGCATACGATTTGACCGAATTGCAGCGTGACGCGAACCTCCAGCTCTCCTTCAGTGCGAAGGATACGTTGGATATCCTGCAGAAGCTGTATGAGAACCATAAGATCGTCACCTATCCCCGGACCGACAGCCGCTATATCACCAATGATATCGTTCCCACCCTTACCGGCAGGTTGAAGGCTCTTGATGCCACTCCCTTCGGGCAGATAGCAGGAGTATATGTAGACCATGGTTACCGGCAGGATATGGATCGTTTTGTCATGGAGAGCGGTGTGACCGACCACCATGCGATTATTCCCACCGAACAGCGTGTCGACCTGGCGAGACTATCGAAGGATGAACGGTCCCTGTGGGAGTTGATTGCACTCAGGTTCATGGAGGTCCTCTCCGGCGATTATCTCTATCGGACCACAACTGTCGAAGTATCGGTTGAAAACCATAGGTTCCTGACCCGCATGACCATTCCTGTGATGCAGGGTTGGCGTGACATGGCGCGTCTGATAGGTCGTCGAAGCGCCGCGGCCCTTGCCGACGATGCGCTCTCCGACAGCTCGCTCTCGGTGGAAAAGCCGATCGAGGTGGGACAGACGGTAGCCGTGGGAGCAGTGCGGACGAGGCGGAACACCACCAATCCACCCGACCGGTATACCGAGGCCACACTCTTGTCCGCCATGGAGCATGCAGGTCGTTTCGTGGAGGATGTGGCGCTCAAGAAACGGTTGGGAAGTGGACTGGGAACACCGGCGACCCGCGCGGATATCATAGAGAAGTTGTTGCAGAACCATTATATCGAGCGTGAGGGACGATACCTCGTACCGACTCCCAAGGGAAGGGAATTGGTACGACTCTCCCCGATGGAACTCCGCTCACCGGAGCTGACAGCACGTTGGGAAGCCAGATTGGCGGCAATCGCGGAAGGCAAGGAATCCCAGCAATCGTTTGTCGAGGATATCAAACGGAATGCCAGGACACTCGTATCCGAGGTCTCGGCGAATAAAGAGCGGTTCGCCCCTAAATTCCCCAATGGCAAGACGTGTCCTTTCTGCAATACCGCGATGATGAATATTGTCGACGAGTTCGGACAAGTGCATTTTATCTGCCAGAAGCTCTCCTGTTCCTACGAGGAGGCCCTGGTGAAGCGGCGGAAGCCGGTCGATGGGAACACCGCGTCTCCAACCGGTGATGCACAGCCGGTCGCAAAGAAGGTCCTGGTGAAGGTCAAGACAATGCCGGCTTCCTCGGCAACGGGGAAAAAAGTCGTGGTTGTCAAGAAAAGCGGGAAGGCTCCCGCCGAAAGTGCCGAACAGTGGGAGACCGTGGTCGAAGTCATCCGGCCCTCCAAATTGGCCGGTCGAAGGGACTATTCGCAGGACTCGCGGCGGGAAGCTCGCCCGGCCAGACCGGTTGCTCCCGTGCAACGGAGGGAACCTGCCTCCGGTGCGTATACCGGTTCCTCCGACAGTGGAACGACCTTCGCCGATCTGCTCGCAGCGAGTGAGAAACGGAAAAAAGAGCGTGATGGGAAGCGAAAAAAGTAGAAGAATCGATCAAGTTTATATGTATTAAACATGTAAAATGGTGTATAAATATACATATATTAGCTCTAAAAGTTTTATATACAACGAAATAAAAATCTCAATTATTTCGTTGACAAGTAGGGCTCTCGTGATATGATGTAGTTGCTACTCATACTGTAAGAAGTAGCAGATGTTATAAGGAACATCGAAACGACAGGAGGAAAACATGAAGAAGATTTTGAAAGGATTGCTGGTACTGTCACTCGTACTGGTATCGGGAATGTTGTTTGCTGCCGCTCAGGGAGAAGCCATGGCATCGGATGCTGAAGTTCTTACTCCTGCAACCTACTCGTGGACAGCAGGTGGTATGGGTGGTGGTTGGTATACCCAGGCCGGTGGAATGGCGGCGATTGTGAAGAACAACGTCCCCGAAATTACCATCAAGGTTATTCCTGGTGGCGGTACGGTCAACCCTGCCAAGCTTGATGCCGCACAGGACGACTTCGGATGGGGAGTAGGGTATGTCGACAAGGCCGCATACAATGGCACAGCTCCATTGTTCGACAAGGCATATGCGAATATCCGTGGTTTGGCGGGAAACTTCTCGGTGGACTTCTACCACTTCCTGGCTGCCAAGAACACTGGAGTCACCACCATCGACGAACTCGTAGCCAAAGTCAAGGCTGGAGAGAAGGTCAACCTCGCCGGACCCATGGTCGGTACCAGCGAACGCGCGCTCACCTCGCTTTTGTTTGAGAACTATTACGGGATTTCCTACGAACAGATCGAAAAGAATGGCGGACGGGTCATCTATGCCGCATATGGCGACATGGTCAACCTCTACAAGGACCGGCACGTGGATTACGTGATCGCTTGTCTCGGACTTCCCGGATCGGCAATCACCGAAATGTCCATCTCCCGCGATTCTGTCCTGCTGAAGGCTTCCGACGACCTGGTCAAATTCTCCGACAGCACCTATGGTACAGTCGCATTCGATTCCGGTCTGAACAAGATCCCCGCAGGGACCTACAAGGGTATCGACGTCGACACACAGGCTATCGGCCACTCGACAGAAATTATCGCACGCGTGGGATTGCCTGAAATCGTAGCGTACAACTTCGTGAAGGCCCTCATGGAAAACCTTGACGAGGTCCAGTCCCTCACTCCGTCCTTCGCGAAGTATTTCTCGAAGGAAATGGCTCCAAAGACTATGGTTCCCCTGCACCCGGGTGCCGAACGTTACTATCGTGAGATCGGAGTCATCAAGTAAGTACTTTCTATAAGTAGGTTAAGTATCATTGGGAGCGCGCTTATCTTCTGGGGAAGGTTCGCGCTCCCCTACATTCAGAATCAGTGGAGTGATCCGTATGCGTGAAATAAAAGGTTGGATGAAATGGTTGGTGAGTATCTGTCTGGTGGGCGTAGCCCTGTTCCACCTGTATACTGCGATTTTCGGTGTGTTCCAGCCTCGGATACAGCGGGGAATCCACCTCATGGTGTTGCTTCCCATGGCGTTTCTCCTGTATCCGGCTACAAAGAAGTCACCTAAGGATCGTCCCTCGATCTTCGATATGGTCTTTGCCCTGATCTCGGTCGTACCACCGATCTACCTCATGTTCATGAACGATGCGTTGAACATGCGTCTGGAAATGTTCGATCCGGTTTCGCCGTTGCAGACCCTTCTCGGATGGATCAATATCATCCTGATCATCGAAGCAGTCAGACGGACCGTCGTTCCCGCCATGGCCATACTGATCGGGATATTCTTCGTCTACATATTCACAGCTCCATGGTTGGGCGGCATATTCTACTCCAAGCCCTTGGCGTTGGGCCGTATCGCGGAGATGAACTATCTGGTGACCAGCGACGGTATCTACGGATCGATCGTAGGGGTAACCGCAACCTTCGTAGCCGTATTCGTCATATTCGGTGCATTCATGCAAAACACGAAGACCGGTGAATACTTTACGAACCTTGCTGTTTCCCTGGCTGGCAAGAGCGCCGGTGGTCCTGCCAAGATCGCTGTCATCTCTTCCGGTCTGTTCGGTTCCATCAGTGGAGTCGCCGCCGCGAACGTCTATGCTACCGGAGTATTCACCATTCCCTTGATGAAGCGTCTCGGTTATCGCGCACAGTTCGCAGGAGCCGTTGAATCGGCAGCCTCGACAGGTGGTCTGCTCATGCCTCCAATCATGGGAGCCGGAGCTTTCGTCATGTCGGAGATCACGGGTATCGCGTATGTGCATATCATCAAGGCAGCCCTTCTCGGTGCCATATTCTACTACTTGAGCATTCTTATCCGAGTCCACTTCGTGGCAAAGAAAGAGGGCTTGGTTGGTATGGACAAGGACGAGGTCATTTCCCGCAAGCAGATCCTGAAGGATTCCTACCAGCTTATTCCCCTTATTGTCCTGGTTATCCTCCTGGTTGTCGGATACTCCCCGTTCATTGCCGCCGTCTACGGTATCCTGGCAACATTCCTGCTGACCTTCCTCAACAGGGAAACCATGATGACTCCCGCAAAACTCTGGAACACCTTCGAGCTCTCGGGTAAGAACCTGATCATGTTGGGTGTTTCCTGTGCAGGTGCGGGTATGGTGATCAGTATCGTGACCAACACCGGATTGGCCTTGGGTATCGCATCGGTCATCCAGTCCTGGTCCGGTGGTGTCCTGTTGCCGGCGCTGCTGCTTATTATGATCACCTCGATCCTGATGGGTATGGGCATGCCGTGTACTCCAGCGTATATCGTGGCAGTCACGATCGGTGGACCTGCTCTCCAGGCTATGGGTATCGATGTATTGACCGCCCACCTGTTCGTGTTCTACTTCGCCATCCTAGCCGAAATCACACCTCCGGTAAGTATCGCTTCCTACTGTGGTGCCGCGATCGCCGGATCCGATCCGTTGAAGACCGGCTTCGAGGCCATGCGTATGGCGATTGTCGGATTCATCATCCCCTATATCTTCGTGTTCAACCCGGCCCTGATGCTCAACGGTTCGGCGTTGGAAGTGATCACACTCATCATCATCGTCATGTATGCAGTGGTCACATTGGCTTCCGCCTTCCGAGGATATTTGCATAGGATACTGAACAAGGTCGAACGGGCCCTCATGGGCTTGCTCGCCGCTGCATTGATTGTCGTTTCCTGCAACCTGTTCATCATGCACAATTTGGCATTCCAGATCGCTATCCTGGCATCTGCCGCTTTGATCGTGCTGTTGTTCGTGTTGGCAAAGATCAAATTGTCAAAAGGCACCGCTATCGCAGCATAATGTGCAACCACACACTTTGCCAGATGCTTCATTTTGTCGCATCTGGCATTTTTTTTGCTTGACAAGACGTGGAAGCATGGTACAATTTTGATACTACTCATCAAATGAGTAGCTAGAGGTGAAACATGAAGAAACCATTGTGTGTTGCAGTAGTAGGAGCTCTTGGTGCCGTTGGCCAGGAAATGATCAAGGTCCTTGAGCATTCATTGCTCGATGTCGGAACGTTCAAACCGCTGGATGTTGTTTCCAATGTCGGAAGAACCGTCGGTTTCCGCGGAAAGACATGGACGGTACAAGAGTCTGGAGCCGGTAAATTTACCGATGTCGATATTGCATTGTTCTCAGCCGGGGCATCTGCCAGTGAGGTGTTGGCTCCCATCGCAGTCGCCGAAGGTGCCATTGTGGTCGACAACTCGAGCCAATGGCGGATGACCGACGGCGTACCCTTGGTGATTCCCGAAGTGAATCCCCAGGCATTGAAGACCCACAAGGGGCTTATCGCCAATCCGAATTGTTCGACGATCCAGATGCTGGTCGCCCTGAAACCCTTGCACGACAGGTTCAAGATCCGTCGGGTGGTCGTTTCCACCTACCAGGCTGTCAGTGGTAGCGGTGCGCCGGCCATTGAGGAATTGAAACAACAGAGTGCTGCCTTTTCCAATGGACAGAAACCGCAAGTCGCGGTGTACCCGCATCAGATTGCATTCAATGCGATACCGCATATCGATGTGTTCGAGGAAAACAGGTACACCAAGGAAGAGATGAAGATGGTGCATGAGACGCACAAGATGCTGGATCCCGCCATTGCGGTCTCCCCGACTGCAGTACGGATTCCTGTCTTCCGGGGCCACTCGGAGTCGTTGAACATCGAATTTGTGAATCCATACGAATTGGACGAGGTCTTCGCAATCCTGTCGAAGGCACCCGGTATCGAAGTTGTGGATGATCCGCAGAATGCACGGTATCCGTTGGCACTCGACGCCGAGGGAAAGGATCCTGTGTATGTCGGAAGGATCCGAAGGGACGTCTCATTGGAAAATGGATTGAATCTTTGGGTTGTCTCCGATAATCTGCGCAAAGGCGCGGCACTGAACGCGGTGCAGATAGCGGAGAAGTTGGTGGAGATGGATCTATTGTCCCGCTAGCGGACAGTAACGTTCGTGCCGTTTGGCAAAAGGAACTACGCATGGTTCAATCATATGATGTACTGGTTATCGGCGGGGGAATCATTGGCCTCTCGTGCGGTTACTACCTGACCAAGCAAGGCAAGAGGGTCGTGGTATTGGAATCGGGGGGATTCGCCGACGGCGCCTCCGGGGCCTGCGACGACATGATATTGTTCCAGTCCAAGAAGCCGGGCATCAACCTCGAGTTGGCTTTCGAAAGTCTGGAACTGTATAAGTCCCTGGTGGGGGAGTTGGAAGATTCCCTCGGTTTCGCCAACTATGGTGGCATGGTGCTTATCGAGAATGAACGGGAGTTGGAGGTGATGGAGGAATTCGTCATGCAACAACGCTCCTATGGTCTCGATGTGGAGATTCTCACCAAGGCCGCCATGCGCAAGAAGCAACCGTTCTTGCATGAACGGTTCATCGCATCGACGTACAGTTCCATGGATTCCCAGGCATATCCCTTCGCGGTCATGCATCGGTTTGCCCGCAAGGGACGCCAGATGGGCATGCAGGTCGTGCACAAGTCTCCGGTAGTCGGCATCCAAAAGGATGGTGCGGGTGACTTCCTTGTGACCACAGCCCAGAATATGCAGTACCGGGCACCCCACGTGGTGAACGCGGCGGGAGCTTGGGCCGGGAAGGTCGCCGATCTGATCGGATTGAACGTTCCCATGGAACCCAGGAGAGGTCAGATCATCATAACGGAGAAGATTCCCGCAATCGGTGAGACCAACCTGTGGAGCGCAAAATACCTCGTGACCAAATTGAAGCCCGGAATCCAGATCGATTCGACCGAAGAGGAGAAACGATTGGGATTGGCCTTCGCGCTTACCAGGACCGAAGGCGATTCGTATCTCATCGGCAGTACGAGGGAATTCGTCGGATATGACAAGCGGACAACCATGGAAGGTATCCGTGCGATCATCAACCAGGCGGTTTCCTTTATCCCTGTCCTAAAGGATGTCAACTTCATACGTGCCATCGCAGGATTGCGGCCCGCCACGCCCGACGGCAAGATGGTCCTTGGGGAACATGCCGGAGTTCCCGGCTTCTTCACCGCGGCCGGACATGAGGGAGACGGTATCAGCCTCGCCCCGATCACCGGCAAGCTCTTGGCCGACATGGTCTGTGAGGGAAGGTCCGATGCCCGTCTGGAAGAACTGTCACCGAATCGATTTGCGAGCAATGCCAAGGAGGTCTGCTGATGGCGGACGACAAGGATTTCTTTATTTGCCGATGTGAGGAAGTAACCCTGAGGGAAATAGAAGAGGTCATCGACGAAGGGTACCATACCATCGATGATGTGAAACGGATAACGCGTGCGGGCATGGGATTGTGCCAGGGGCGTAGTTGCGGAAAGGTAATCGCCCGTATCATTTCCCAGAAGACGGGAAAACCTCTGGAAGAGGTATTGCAGACCAGCTATCGGTTCCCCGTCCGTACGGAGAAGCTGAAGGCGCTGGAAGAGGAGGGCCCCTCAGATGCAGAGAATAATTGAACACCCGGTGCTCGGACCACTTCCCGATGTCCCCATGGTGAAGATCATCGTCGACGGCGAACCGATGGAAGCCCGCGAGGGTGAGATGATTGCGGCTGCGTTGATCGCAACCGGCAAGAAATATTTCAGGAAGACCATAAAGACCCACGAACCGCGGGGCATCTATTGCGGAATCGGCCGATGCACGGACTGTGTCATGACTGTCAATGGCATTCCCAATGTCCGGACCTGCATTACCCCGGTCGAGGATGGGATGGTCATAGAAACCCAGATGGGCTACGGCGTCTGGAAACAGGAGCAATAACGATGGAAGAGAGAGAAGTCGTAGTAATCGGTGCTGGACCGGCAGGACTTTCCGCCGCATTGGAAGCCGCACGCTCTGGTGCGCATGTGTTGTTGGTGGATGAGAACAGCAAGCCGGGTGGGCAGCTGTTCAAGCAGATACATAAGTTTTTCGGTTCCCGCGACCATAGGGCCGGAGTCCGTGGTATCGATATCGGGACACAATTGCTCGAGGAAGCCGATGCCCTGAAGATCGAGGTCTGGTTGGATGCCGAGGTCTGTGGCATATTCAACCAACGGGATGTCTGGATTGTCAGGAACAAGGAAAAGTCCGTTAATGTCCGCGCACAGCGGATAATCATCGCCACCGGTGCGGTGGAGAACTCGGTGAATTTTCCCGGTTGGTCGCTTCCTGGGGTCATGGGGGCAGGAGCCGCACAGACGATGATCAACCTGCATCGCGTGCTCCCCGGATTCAAGGTGCTCATGGTGGGTTCCGGCAATGTCGGGGTCATCGTGTCCTACCAGTTGCTGCAGGCCGGAGCCGATGTGAAGGCGATCGTCGAGGCGGCACCCCGACTTGGTGGCTATGGTGTCCATACGGCGAAAGTGCGTCGTGCCGGTGTTCCGTTCCATACGAGCCACACGGTGCTCGAGGCACGGGGAACCGATCATGTGGAATCAGCCACGATTGTACAGATCGACGACAAGTGGCAACCGATTCCCGGAACCGAGAAGGTGCTCGATGTCGATACCATCTGTATCGCCGCAGGATTGACTCCGTTGGTGGAGTTGGCGTTTGCCGCCGGGTGTGAGCCGTTGTACAGCCCGTTGTTGGGAGGTATGGTGCCTTGGCACGATGCAAGCATGCGCACCAGCATACCGAGTATCTATATCGCCGGCGATATTTCCGGAGTCGAAGAGGCGAGCACAGCCATGGAAGAGGGGAGGATGGCCGGATTGTCTGCCGCCCACTCGCTCGGATACGTTGCCGAACAGGTCTACGAGGTTGGATTCAAGGCCGCCGAGCAACGGATGCTTGCCCTGCGTTCCGGATTGTTCGGACAGAAGCGACGTGATGCGAAAGCCGCGATAATGGCGCAAACGAGAGGATGAATAGTATGGAACATACCACGAGTGACGATAAAGGATTGAAAGTCTCCGGTGCGCCGAATCTGGCTGAATTGCACGCCAGCCCCTGCTACCAGTTGCCGGCCGAGGATAGACGGGCTCTCGCTGCTGTGATCGAGTGTATCGAAGGCATTCCCTGCAATCCTTGCGAGACTGCTTGTCCTCAACATGCCATTATTGTCGGCGATGAGATCACGAATCTGCCGATAGTGGATCTGGACAAGTGCAATGGATGTGGCATATGCGTCGCCGCATGTCCCGGTCTGGCGATATATTTGAAAAAGCATACGTTCAAGGAGAACTTGGCCTATATCGCCTTCCCCTATGAGTACGTTCCTTTGCCGGTAGAGGGTCAAACGATCAGGATGGTCGATAGGCTTGGACAGGATGTCTGTGACGGTACGGTATTGCGTGTGGTCAAGATCAAGAAGAACGACAGGACCGCAGTAGTGCATGCCACCTACCCGAATGGATACTACGAGCAGGTGGTGAACATGCAGCGGTTGGCTACCGACTAATCAGATACCGAACTCTTTCTTGATTATCGCCACCGCCCGATCGACGTCGCTCGTCGGAGAGATATAGGAAATCTTGCTCTCCGACGTAGTAACCGCAAGTATCGGAATTCCGGCTTTGGCCATGCAGGAGAACACCCGGTAGGCGACACCGGACTGGAATTCCATACCCGGACCTTCGACCGTCAACTTGGTGATGTTGTCCACAATTCCCAGATGGACACCGTCATGTGTCGCAACCAATTCCCTGAGCAATGCCTCCGTCTTCACCTGGTCTTTCGCATTGATCGTGAAAGAAACCGACAAATGCCCATTCGTCGCACCCGTATGGCTGATCATATCGATAAACA
>Ga0154462_137_pt3 | contig 15540 bp, 11 predicted proteins | sample RifGroC2_FD_105655 | JGI IMG/M metagenome (GOLD analysis project Ga0154462, IMG submission 105655) | Spirochaetes bacterium GWC2_52_13
CATTATCAGGCGGTGGCGAATGCTGCGCACGAGTTGCGGTCCCGCATGGAGGCACCGGTACCGCTGGTTGTCACCGGACACCTGTTCGCCGCGGGAGGAAAGACCGCCGAAGGAGATGGAGTACGGGACTTGTATGTCGGTACCATCGCCCGTATCGGTGCCGATGTATTTCCTGCCAACGCCGACTATGTGGCCTTGGGCCACTTGCATGTGCCCCAGCGGGTCGGAGCATCCGATACCATACGCTATTGCGGTTCTCCCATACCCATGGGATTCGGAGAGGCCAGGTATGAGAAGGAAGTGGTCTTGGTGGACGTTTCCAACGACTCGTTGTTTCCCATGGTCCAGACACTCCCAGTTCCTTGTTTCCAACAATTGCGGCGAATTTCCGGGACAATCGGAGATATCGAGGCGGCACTGAATGGATTGGTCGCCCTCCAGGAATCGGTTTGGGTCGAAGTCGAGTATAGCGGGACCCTCGCGGCCTCGGCACTCCGGCAACAACTCGATGCGTTGGTGGAGAACACGTCGGTGGAGATACTCAGGTTGCGCAATACCAAACTTATGGATCAGGTTTTGCACCAATCGGGATGGCAACAGACGCTGGATGACTTGGATGAGCATGAGGTGTTCCGTCGTCGGCTTGCCATGACCGACGTCCAGGAAACCGAACACGAGGACCTTGCCAAGCTCTATGATCAGGTCCTGTTCTCATTGCACGAGGAGGATTCGGTATGAGAATCCTCAATGTCCGGTTCGCAAACCTCAATTCCCTTTATGGCGAATGGATGATCGACTTCACTGTCGGCCAGTATATCCACGATGGGATTTTCGCCATTACCGGACCGACTGGAGCCGGCAAATCGACTATCCTCGATGCGATCTGTCTTGGACTGTATGGAAGGACCCCCCGCTTGGATTCGATCGGATTGCAATCGAATGAAATCATGAGCCGCCAACGGGCACAGTGTTTTGCCGAGGTCACGTTCGAAACCCGCTCAGGTACATTCTGCTGCCATTGGGGGCAGCATAAGGCACGTAACAAAATCGATGGCAACCTGGTCGATTCGCATCATGAGATATCCGATGCTCTGACCAAAGAGGTGCTTTTCACCAAGAAACGGGAAGTTGCCCAGGCGGTCGAAGAATACACCGGCATGACATTCGATCGGTTTACCCGCTCCATGTTGCTTGCCCAAGGCCAATTCGCCGCATTTCTCAACGCGGAAGCCGACCAACGTTCCCCGATACTTGAACAGATCACTGGCACGGAAATATATACCCGTATCTCCATACAGGTGAACCGGTCCTATGCAGAGCAAAAGAGTGTGTTGGCGAGACTGGAGATGGTGTCGCAAGAGCAGCAACCATTGGACGAGGAGAGTCTGGACCGATTGGAGGGACAGAAACAGCTGCTCCACCGGTGGATCGCAACTGCCCGTAGGCGTGCCGCCGCGTGTTCAAAGGCGATCACGACAGTCGAGGGTACGAGCGCACTGAGGTTCCAATTGAGGGATTTGGCTGCCGAGCGAGAGGTGTTGGAAACCGAATTGGTGGAAAGGCTCCCTGATCGGAACAGATTGCAGCGTGCAATGCTGGCGATGGAGCTGGAAGCCACTTATTCAAGCCTCGTTGCCAAGCGTGCTTCCCTCGTTGCGGATACCCAGGAGACAATGCGGAACCGGCAGGAGCTGAAGCAAGCGCAGGACAATCTGACCGAATTGAGGATCCGTGTCGCCGACGTTGAAAAAAGCCATGGAGAAGCCAAGGACGTGTTGGCAACAACTCGGAGAACGCTCAAGGAAGTGAGGGAACTCGATCTGCTCATTACCCACACCAATAGTCATGCCGACGAGATTCGTCGGAGCTTGGTCGAATCCATTGCCCTTTATCGTGCGGACCTGCGTGGAATCACTGCTATAACAGAATCATTGGCTGCCCAGGAACACCAACTGTCCGATCTCGAAAGGTGGATCGAGGGACATGCTTTCGATACGAATTTGGTTGCATGGCAATCGAGATTCCACTCATATATGCAACAATTGAAGGAAGCCCGTGCGTTTTTGGTACGTCAAGCGAAGCAGCGTAATGATATCCAAGGGCAATTGCAGCAGATTGATAGCCAAACTTTGCATCACACAGAGGATCTGTCAGCATTGGACAAAGCCAAGGAAACCCTAACGGAGACGTTCTCAAATATCCACATGCAGGAAGAAACCGTGCTTGCGGGGAAGGTGCCTCGGGAATACGAGACCGAGAAGGACCACTTGCGGGAAAAGCAGGTGCTGCTGGCTACCATAGCATCGTTGGAGGAGCATCGTGCCCACTTGGAAAAGGGAAAGCCCTGTCCACTCTGCGGGTCCACCGACCACCCGTATCGTACCGATATATTGCCTGTCGATAACGGAATTTCCCGACGCCTCCAGGAAATCGACTCTATCCTGACACGGTTGGTGCAGCTACGGGAAGATCGGGAACGGGTGCAGACACAACTGACCGAACTGAACCTGTCTATCGTTGCCCGACAAACCTCGATCGATTCGCTCGATACCCAGCGCAAGCAGTTGATGGTCTCCCTGCGGCAATGCGAAGACGCGGTGGAAGAGGCACAGCAAGCCCTCCATGAATGTGAACAGTCGGCCTATGCGGAAATCCAGCCCTATTTTCCCGATCCGATCGGAGCAGAACCACTCGAATTGTTGTCTACACAATTGGAAGGGCGGCGAAAGCTTTGGTTGGAACAACAGGAATTGCATGGGACGCTTGTGCATCGTGTGGAAAGCACCCGTCTGGAACTTGCCCGGTTGCATGATGACGTGGCCAAACATGAAGCTGATGTCGTGACAGACCGCATTCGTGCCGGCAAGGATCGGGTGAAGCTGGCCAAAGCCCAAGCAGAGCGCCGGAAGCTATTTGGGGATGCCGATGCCGATGAAGTGGAACAACGTCTTGTCGGAGACCTTGAAATATCCGAAAACCAGTATGAAACCGTTCGGAACCAGTTGGTCGCTGCAACAATTTTGGTCGACACGATCCAACACTCCCTCAAGACTTTGGAGAAACGCGTCTCGGCTACAGAAGAAGCCTTGGCGCTGGATGAACCGGAATTTTCCTCCCTATTGCTTGTCCACGACTTTTCCAGCGAACAGGAATTCCTGGACAGCCGGTTGGGAGCACAAGAGCGGGTGGTGCTGAAAGGAATTCTCGACGATTTGGATGTACGTGAGGTACGCAACCGGGAACGCTCGCAGGACAGCGCCAGCCAACTTGCGAACCTTGAAGGACAGGCGCCGGCCGGGTGGACGTTGGAGGAACTACGTGAGGAAAGGCAAGAGGCCGAAAGGCAATGCAGCTCCTACGACCAACGGCTGGGGGCGATCCGACAGACGATGGATGCCGATGCCCAGCGGAGAAGTATCCACGCTTCGCACATGGAGAAGATCGCGACGCAACAGAAGGTGTGCGCCCTCTGGGACCGTCTGAACTCCCTGATCGGATCGCATGACGGGAAACGCTTCAGGAATTTTGCCCAGGGGCTCACCTTCGAATTGTTGATAGCGCATGCCAACGAACACCTGCGGGAATTGTCGGACCGGTACCTGCTTACACCCGATACAACCAAACCCCTGGATATTGCCGTGATGGACCTGTATCAAGCGGGGGAGGTTCGTTCCGCACGGAATTTGTCGGGTGGAGAGAGCTTTCTGGTCAGCCTTGCCCTCTCCTTGGGGCTGTCCACCATCGCCAGCAAAAAGGTACAGGTCGATTCGCTCTTCCTTGACGAGGGATTCGGTACGTTGGATGAAGAGACCTTGGAGACCGCCCTCGGTGCACTTGCCTCATTGCGGAACCAGGGGAAGCTGGTGGGTATCATTTCCCATGTGGGAGCGTTGCAGGAACGGATTCCCGTTCAAATTTCCGTTATTCCGGTTGCTGGCGGCATGAGCCGGATCGTCGGACCCGGTTGTTCACGATTGGCGTGAATTTTGCCGTGTCTCCCCACGAAGGAGTGAGAACAACTGGACCCGATTCGATACGTCGAGTTTTCCATAGACGTTCTTTATGTGTGTCTTTACCGTATTGTTCGAAATGAATAGTTTCTCGGCAATCTCCCTGTTCGTCCTTCCCAACACCAGCAATTCGATAATCTCCTCTTCCCGTGATGAAATTCCCTGTTGTGTCAGAAATGCGTGCGGTATACTCTCCTGGGGGCATGGAATCTCGTAGTCCTGGAAGTACCGGCGGCTTATGAACAGATAGATGTATACGACGAATACCGAAAAACTCAGGTATGCGATCTTGAACGTGTGGGCCCTGAAGAAGACGAGGTCGAGGGGAAACGTAACGATCAGGGGAAGGAAGGTGGCGCTGATTCCGGTAAGTAGGCTTTCCTGCTCACGTCCCGACGCCTGCTTCCTGTACCACAGCGAGGTGATTCCGTGGGCAACCATAAGCATGCTTCCACTGAAGAAATGGTAGTCGAAGGTGAGGTTCATCGCCAGGACCCAGTCGCCATCGCTTTTGGCGATGATGAAGAAGAGGCTGAGGATCAGGAAGATGGAGACAATCGCCATAGCCAACCTGTACCCGAGTTTTTTTTGTTCGGGCGTGATCGGTAACAGTCCGATCAGGTAGCGGCTCATGGTATAGAGCAGGGTCGAGGTCAACAGGATGGATATCAACGTAGCCCATAGGCAAAAGATCTCGTATGCGTTTCCAACCAGTTGTTCCGGTGGGAATACGCGGTGGAGGTACGTCATGAACATGGAGAGGCACACCTGTAGGCACAGCGGGACAAGGACAACCAGGAATTCCAGGGTGTATGCGTCGCGGGCCCTGACATGCAAGAGGATGCAAAGGCAGGTTATGGAAAGCACGAGTGCCGTTGTGGCGAAAAGCAGCAGGTCTCCGATGATGAACACAGTCCCTTCTCCTTACCAATTCGACTGTATCCAGTCTACCACAATTCCGCCCTTCGGTCATGTCCGTCAGTGTGGTTACCCGGATGCGGTCGGGGGACGGTCAAATCTGGGGAATCGAGGGGACCAGACCAGTCAGTTCCGGTCGGACGAAACCTGTTGGGAAATCGGAATCCACCACAGGGTAGAATATTGAGTTCATGCCAAACGGCCCTATCTTGCCCCGTAGGACAAGCAGCCCGTTGTGTACCCAGCATTCACAGGCGTACACATGTCCCGAGCGGGGATCGAGTACCTTGCCGCCATGCCATTTTCCATTATTGCTCTTCATGTTCCAGAAGATGTCTATAGCAAGCAATTTCGGTTTGGAAGCAAGTTTTTCCACTCGTTGCAGGGGATGGTACATGGTTTCAAGCAATTCGCCCGTTCTCTCGTCGTAACTGACGACAACCCGACCGTATAGGCTTTCCCCATAGCTGTAGACAGCGATTACCGAGGTGGTGAAACCCTGCTTCGCATCGGTACTTTTCCAAAACCCGACCATATCGTCGGAAGTAGTTGCCGGCAAGGGGAATATCAACGAGGTGAATACGACCATAACGATGATTGGTGTGCATCGATACATGGGAAATTCTCCCGTCAGAACAGGTAGGTGATTCCTACCGCGAGCGAATCGTTCGCTGCCCACGTCTTGAACAGGCTGTCCGGCGCGTCGCCGACTGCTCCGAAGAGTCTTCCCGCGACCTTGAGCACCAGGTCGTCGGAAATACTGTACATGAGCGATGGCAACAACGCGTAGCCCTTTGTCTCGATCTGGTATGTTCCCGCCAACCGGACGGTAACTTTCTCCCGAGCCAACGGGATGTCCACCGCCGCTGTCAGGGTATTCATATAGGCTTTCCCGTCCGAGGATTGGCTGGCCTGGATCGTATCCACATCGATAGGATTCGTTTCATCGAAGCCAAGGATATACTGGCCATGATACGTCACACTCGCATAGGCACCGGTTCCGGGAATAAGCATGCCCACAGCTCCCAGATAGACCCATTTGCTGTTGTAGGTTTCCGTCTCTGTCGCCGAGGAGTCTTCGCTGAGCCAGAATCCTCCCTCGAACATGAACGTGAACGCACCGGTGATAACGGTGGCTTCGGTGGCGAACAATTGTGCCCGGGTGAATCCGATGTCTATTGCGCCACCGCTGGTGTAGTATGCGCGCAAATCATATGCCGGCTGTGTGTAGAAACCGTTGTAATACACCAGTCCCAGGTCTGCCGGTCCGAACGTGCCGACCAGACGGGCTCCGTATTGGCCGTTGGTGAATCTCGAGAGTTCGGCCGATGTGACCTGGTTCACGGTTGCCGAGGAGAAGAGGGCCGCCTGGGCATCGGTCAACATGGACCAGCGGTGCTCGGGGTCTTCGGCTGCGAGCATGGGAACCAACATGGGTTTGTATACGACCTCCAGAGCCGTATCGTTCCAGGTCGCTGTGGTAAGGACCATCGGTTCGGCCACTTTCATAGCCAAGGGGTCGTCCACTATGCCATTGCGATAGTCGGGTGCATTGAGAACATCGACAACATGGACGGCGTCCCCGGAACCCCATTCCTTCTTCAGCAGACCCGCTTCCAGACGACCTCCTTCGAAGTACGAGGTGATCGATAGCTCCTTGAAGATATCGACCCATTGCAGCGGGGTGTCGATGGTGGGTTGCAAGGCCAGTTTTGCCTGTGCATCGACAATCGACCCTTTCCAGGACAAATCGATTTCCAGGCCACCACCGACCGCGGTCTCGATTTCCCGCGAATCGTCCAACGCCCGCATGCCCTCGATGGAGAACCCGACGGTTCCGGTGATGCCGAAGGATGGAGCGAATGGAGTTTCCAGGGAACCCTCGGTGGCAGCGACTTCATCTACAGGACCGAAGATGTCGGTGAACCCATCGAATGCCGAGAGGGGAAGGCTTGCCAACAGCAAGACCAATAGAATCGACACCATGCTTTTCATTTCCAAACGAAGCGAGGGGAAAGGAAGCAGCCTGCTGGTTGCTCTCCCGAGCGAGTGCAGGAAACGTAAGGTGAAATACCTCGCCCTTTGGGGCGGTAAAGAGGCTAAGCCTCTTTCATCCAGGGCTTGCCCTGGAGTATTGATACCTTTCACTGTGTCCTCCCGGTTTCCAGGAACGTCGTGGTGAAATACCCGCTGTTCATGGGAATATCATATTTTGCTTGCAGTATCTCTATTCTGGTGCTGTGGTTGTTCGCCAACGTCCTCATGGTGATGCTGCGGGTGAGCCACCGTCCGTCGACAAAGGCGATCTCCTCGGTCGTGAGCACCTTGCTTGGATCCGCTGTTTCCTTATCGTAGAATTCGACCCGGAGCGGAAGGAAGGATTCCTTGTCGACCCAGGTGGTGGTCCTCACATACGGCGATACGATGCGGGGAACCGATTGCACGATATAGGCTTGCCTGTCCAGCAGGACCGCATCACCCGACAACGTATGGTCGGCCTCTTGGGTATCGTAGGTGGTCGAAGCCATGTCGGAATAGGTGAAATCGCTGCCCATGAAGGACCCGTTGCCCTCACTCGCCGCAATCCGCTTGACCCGCCCCAGAGCCGGAAGGTATATCCATTGGTCGTCGTTGCCGTCGGATCGTTCACGTGTCAAGAAACGGGTGTTCTTCACACTGGCCGGGGAGAGGAACACCGTGATCGTATTGGTCAAACCCTGTTCGGTGATGGACAGTGTCTGTATGCGACGTTCGCGTTCTTCGCCGTTCGAATCGATCAACGTCAACCGGATATCCATGGCGGAACTTGTCGCTGCCTGGGTATCCATGACTTTCTGCATGATCGAATTTCCCGTTTCCTCGGCCGCAAGCAACCACGGGAGCAGGAGGATAAGGATGAGGGTGATGCCTAATGCATGGCTTGTCTTTTTCAAGGTGAGATTCTCCTTTCAGGTAGATCGTCCGGTTCCACCTGCGGTGCTGGAGCGGAACGTGCGAGTAGGAATTTCGGTTGCCAACGGTTGAGGACCATCGGCAATACGGTCAAGCTCGATAGCCCTGCGAAGACCATCGATACACAAAACAGGATACCCATCTGCTGTATGGGGATGAAGCGGCTGAACAACAGCCCCGAGAAACCGATGGTGACCGATGCGGCGTTGATCACGATCGCACGTCCCGTGGTTCGCATGACAATGCCCAGTCCCTTGTCCAGTCCGGTGGAACAGGAAAGGCGTTTGCATGCGGAGAGGAAATGGATCGCGTAGTCGACTCCGATACCGATAGCCAAGGCTGCCAGCAAGCTGGTGATGACATCGAGATTGATACCCAGCAATGCCATGAAGATAAAGATTCCCATGAGGGCGAATGCCACGGGTATCAAGGCGATCAACCCGGCAAGTGGTGAACGGAAAATGATACTCACCAATAGCCATACGATAAGGAGGGCTCCTGCCAATGAATAGATCTGGGAGCGGGTGATGAGGTCGGTCAACGCCAGGCTGATAGCTTCGCCACCACCGAGGGCGTACTCCCATCCCGTTGGCACATTGGCATCCCAGAAGGTCGTGACGGCGGAATGCACCTCACGCAAAGTCGGCGTGTCGGATTTCTGCAATTGGATCGTCACCAGTGTCGCGCTCGGTTCCAAGGTGTCGTTGATAAACGACCCCAGGTTGCCCGAATAGAGCAGGAGGTACTGCGAAATGAGATTCTGTAGGTCTTCGGTGGTCTCCAGCCCATACTTGGCCGGTTCGGTCGGTATCTCATCGTACGTTCCGGCATCCCGTGTGGCGGCAACATCGGCCGTATCGGGTTGCGGCTCCGGTTCCTCATCGGCGGTCAATCCGAAGGTCCCGCTGAAGAAATCGAAATCGGACTGCTGTTGCGACGGTAGGGCATAGGGGATGCTGTCCTGGTTCATCAGCAGGTTCATCCGCTTGATATACGGGGTGATCGTCTGGACTTTCCCCACACCATCGACCGTTTCCATGGTGTCCGCGAAGGAATCCAGGGTGCGTAGGAAGTTGGGGTCCAGTATCGACGAGGCTTTCTTGCCATCGAGCATGACAGTGAGTATTCCACTACCGCCCATGGTTTCGTTGAACTTCTTGGTATCCCGTACCACGGCACTGGATGGTTGGAAGAAATCGAGCATGTTGGTCCCTGTCCTGATGGTTGGAATCGTGGCGACGGTGGCTCCTGCCAGAACGAGGGAGATGACGATCAGGGGTTTCCCGCCTTTCGTGGCGATCCGTTCGAAGAGTCCAAGGACCGGATGTCCCTTGAATTCACGCTGCATATCCCGTTGGGTATGCAACTTGACCGGATCGATTCCTTTCCGATAGGTAATGCGCAACATGGCAGGCAAAAGATAGAGTGATGAGAGCTGGGACAGGACCACTCCGATCGCGCTGAGCAGGCCGAAGGTCCTGAACGGAGCAAGCGGACTGGTGAATTGTGCGATAAACCCTGCGGCGGTGGTCGCTCCCGCCATGATGATCGGGAGACGGTTGCGGTGGAGGACCTCCCCGATGACGATGCGTGTCTCCAAAGGATCCAGATTCCGGTTCAACAGGGCGACCTCTTCGTAGAAGTGGCTCATGACATGGATCGCGTAGGCGCTGCCGACTATCAAAAGCAATACCGGGACCAGCATGGTCGCCATGGTGAAGGTGATATCGAGTATCGCCATGATTCCGATGGTTATCGCGGCCGACAATACCAGTCCAACCAGGGGAAGGAAGATTCCCGCCACCCGACGGAAGGAGAAGAACAGTACCAGGATAATCAGGAGTCCAACTATCGGGACAAGGATCGACATGTCGCTCATGAGGCTTCGGTTGATCTGCTGCTTGACCACCGGCAGTCCGATGATCGAGAAACTTTCCTGGTCATGCTCCACCGAGTCTACCAAATCGCCGAGTTGGTCCAACAGATCGCCCAACTCATCTTGTCCGGTGCCGGCTGTAGTCTGGATGATGATCGCCGCCATGCTGCGGTCGGCTGAAACCAGGTTGCCGTCGTATATCTCGGGCCACTCGGCCAGTCGTGACGTCAGTTCGTCGAGCTGGCGCGGCGATGTCCCGGCATAGAGTGGAACCGCTTCGAACCCTTGTGTTCCCGCTTGCATGTGGTCGGTGTTGGTGATACTTGTCACCGTATCGATCGAGTCTAGCTGCACAATCCGTTGTGTAAGCAGATCGATGAGTTCCAGGGAGTTCGTATTCAGGATCGAACCGTCTGGAACCGAAACGCCGAGTACAAGCGCATCCATCGATCCGAATTGGCGTTCGATTTCCCTATTGACTGCGATTACCGGGGAACTGGTCGGCATGAAGGCATCGGTGGAGCTGTCAATGGTCAAGTTGCCAAGCAGTGTCAATGACAGCAACGCGAGCAGTATTGCCCCGAGAATTATCGCCAGGTCCCTACGTGTTGTTTTCTCCATGGTATGTTCTCCATGGAGAAGTATGCGTGACGCGGGGAGATTCCGATATCGCCGATAGAGGCGATTCGTCTACCGTTGTCGGGGCATTCGGGCCCTCACCTGGAAAGGTGATACCCTTGGGCGACCATTTCTTGGGCCATGAAGCGGTCATACGGGTTTTGTTTGAACGGATAGTCCCAACATCCCATGCGATGGAATTCATCACCTCCGAAGCCCGTCTTGAACCGGTACAATCCATGCATCGGGTGGGAAGGATCCCCATTGGGTGCTGTTCCGAACAGATCGTAGAGGGTGCAACCGCGCGTTTTCGCTCGCCTGATCGCTTCCCATTGCAACGCATAGGTTCCCATGAGATTGCGTCTCTGGGAGGACGACGCGCCGAACAGGTAGGTGGCCTGCGTGCTTGAGTAGACTACGAAGAGGGCTGCGAGGGGAAAGCTCTCGTCCTCGGCGATCAGGAGGTCGAAATCGGTTGAGATGTCCAAGGCTTCGGGTCGGCCGTGCGAGGCGAACATGGCATCGAAAAAGGTCCGCTGATGCAGTGTGATGCCATTGCGGCGACAGGTTTGGGCATACAGGTCGTAGAAGATATCCATGTCGCTGAACGATCCTGTCCTGACGGTGACGCCATGGCGTTGGGCAAGACGAATGTTGTAGCGGGTCTTCGGTTTCATCCGTTCCAGAATGGTCTCTTCATCGGGCGTCAGATGGATTAGCATGGTGTCGGAGGGAAGGATGTCTGTCTTCGCCTTATGCAGGTTCCGCATGTTCGTTCCCCAGTTGAACCGCAGTTCCTGCAAGTCGGGTTCGGGGGGGCCCAGCCATTGTCCTGTATCGTCGAACACATCGCTATCGTGGGCCCATGGTGATTCCCAAGGCAGGTCGTAACGCAGGAACATGCAATTTTCCGGCAGGCAGGTGCGCAACGATTCGGAAAGTTCCTCGAGGAAGCTTCCGATATGCTCGTCGTCCGGTCGTATGGCAGGACCGTAGGGCACGTATCCGATTGTCTGGTCCTTGGCTACCTGTTGGAACAAGACCAGCACATCGTCCTGGATATAGGTATCGCGGCCGTTCACCCCTATATCATTGGCACGCACCCGGATGTCGTAGGCTTTCGAGGGGATTCCCTGCTCGCTCTTGACTGTAGACCAGAAGGAGCTTTGGTGCAGCAAGGGGGTTTCGTACAGCCCCGAGGTACTCTTGGGCTGGATATGGATGTCCATCACATTCTCCATGTCCGAATTGTCGGTATACCGGCATGGTACCACGGGTTGCCGATTGTTTCCACCCGCTGCTATTCACCAAGACGGCTTCGACACGATATGATGGGTACAAGAGGCAATCGATGCGTATCGTAGTGGTTCGCGACCTGGATGAAGTCGCCGATCTTTCCGGATTGGTTTCATTGGTGGTCGAACAATTGCATTTTATCGGGTACTCCCATACGGAGGTCGAGGCTCAAGCGGTCTTGGCGCATGCATTGCGTCCTGGAAGCCGTGCAGTGCTGTTCGTCGGATATGGGACCGACGCGCAGGTGCAAGCCTTCGCGTTCGGCAATATCTGCAGCGGTCTCGAATGTGGCGGCGACTACTTCTGGCTCAATGAATTGTTCGTAGCCACTGCTTTCCGAAAGACCGGACTCGGTTCGTTGCTGTTGGATTTCATCAAAGTATGGTCCAAGGAGAACGGATGTGTCTACCTGGCCCTGGTCACACATCCTGGCAATACTTCGGCCATAGCCCTGTATAGGGAGAACGGTATGGAAATCGAGCAGTTGCAGTGGGTCGATACGTACCTATGAATGGTATGTATCGGCCACGGTGACGATGGTCTCGACTACCTTTCCAAAGGGAATTCCCATGGCAGCGGCACTATGGAAGAATCCATAGAACGACGGATTCCCATTGGCTTCGAGTACCCAGGCCTTCCCCGATTGGTCGATACGGAAATCGATCCGTGCGTAGCCCGACAGCTTGCAGGCATGCCAGCAGCTCGTGGCTAGTTCCCGCAGCGAGCCCAAGAGGGGCTTGTCCTCCTCCCCGAAGGAGTGCCTGGCCACGATATGGTCGAACGCATAGCATGAATCGTCCCACTTTGCGGCAAACGTGAACATCTTGGGAAGGTTCCGTTCCTCGAATCCCTCGAAGACCCACTCATAGGGAGCCATGGCCACCGGGTTGTCGGCAGCGCCATACAGGCATACGGTGAATTCCCTCCCCTCGATGTATTGCTCCGCATAATGGGGACGTCCGGTCCGTATCTGGCGTGCGTCCATTTCCGCCAGGACCTGCTCGATTTCGGTCGCTTGGACCAGGGACTTCTCGTCGATGCCTTGGGAAGCGTCGTCGCTGCTCGGTTTCACTAGCCAGGGACCTGGGGTGAATTGCTGCTGCCGGGTTGGCGTATGCGGTTGCAGCCATTGGGGCGTGGCAATACCATAGGCATGCAGATGCCGCTTGGTAAGGATCTTGTCTGTGGTCAGGAACAACGATTCCAACGAGCATCCCGTATAGGGAAGTTGAAGGGAGGTCAGGATTCCGGGAACCAGATAGACGAGGTCCTCATGGTGAGGACTTGCATCCACCAGGTTCATGATGATGCTATGGTCCTGTTGGAAGGCCGGTGCCTGGGCGGCGATCGATGCGATCGAGAAGGGCAGGGTACGAACTTGGTATCCCTCTTCCCGCAATACTTCGGCGATCCATGCAGACTGGCGTAGGATATCGAGAACATCCTCGGGAGCGTCTTGGGCGATTTCGTTATGGATGATTACAATTGGGGGTTTTTTTGACATATGATGCCTGACCTCAATTGTCCCCACCTCGGTATCCGCTGTCAATAGCCTATGGTATACTGGATGCATAAATTCAGATGATCAAGGAGTCGTATATGTCGGATATCTTGGATGTGTTGTTGGAACAGGAACGTGAATTGCAGCTCAATCGCTTCGATTCGGAATTGGCCTGGCGCTTGGGTTCCTGGATTGTCTCCAAAGCCCGCAAGGAAGGGTTGCCGATAGCCGTCGATATCGCCATGGGAGAGCGGTGCCTGTTCCATTGGTCCGCCAATGGCGCAACCTTGGACAATGAGGCATGGATCGCTCGCAAGAAGCGGAGTGTCATGCGGTTTGGGCATGCCAGTTATTATCTGGGAAGGAATCTTGCCCATCTGAATCAGACTGCGGCCGAGAAGTATTTTATCGATGAAGCCGATTATGCCTTCCATGGTGGGTGTTTTCCCATTGCCGTACGTGGTACGGGAATCGTAGGTACGCTCACGATCTCCGGGTTGAAGCAGGAGGACGACCATGACCTTGCGGTCCAAGCCCTCTCGTGGATGTTGCGCAAGCAAGACACGGTCCGTCGTCTGGTGTAATTCGACGTTTCGAATAATTAGTAGTATATTATAGGTTTGAGGAGGATTTTCCATATGTTGAATTTCAATTATTACAATCCGACCAGAGTCGTATTCGGCAAAGGGACCATCGATCAGGTTGGTGCCTTGGTCGCCCCGTACGGAAAAAAGGTGCTGCTCCATTTTGGCGGCGGTTCCATTCGGAAGAACGGGGTCTATGCGCAAGTGACCGGTTCGCTGAAGAAAGCCGGGTTGCAGGTTGTCGAACTTGGTGGGGTCGTACCCAATCCACGCCTTTCCCTTGTTCGGGAAGGTATCAAGTTGTGCAGGGATGAAAAGATAGATATGATTCTTGCTGTTGGTGGGGGAAGTGTGATCGACTCGGCCAAGGCTATTGGATTTGGCGCCCGACTCTCCGACCAGGAGGATGTGTGGGACAACTATTACATGAACCAGGATTGCACAGTGGCCGATACGATCCCGGTTGGTGTGGTCCTGACCATTCCTGCGGCGGGTTCGGAGAGTTCGACTGGGACAGTGATCACCGATTGGGACAACAACCTCAAGCGTGCGGTCAACAGTGAAACCATCATTCCGAAATTTGCGATCATGGATCCGCAGACCAATTTCTCATTGCCTGCGTACCAGACCGCTTGTGGTGCTTCCGATATCCTCGCACATCTGCAGGAGCGGTATTTTACCCAGGAAAAGCACAACGACCTTTCGGACAGGTTGCTCGAAAGCGCTATGAAGAATGTCATTTCCTACGCATCGCTTGCATTGAAGCATCCGAACGATTACCGGTATCGCGCCGAGCTCATGTGGACCGGTACCATTGCACACAACAACCTCTTGAACCAGGGACGGGTGGGGGACTGGGCTAGCCATGATATAGAGCATGAACTGAGCGGGCTGTACGATATTGCCCATGGTGCCGGTCTTGCCATCGTGTTTCCCGCATGGATGAAGTATGTGTACCGGGACAATCTCGACCGTTTCGTCCAGTATGCGACCAGGGTGTGGGGTGTAAGTCTGACTTTCGACGACAAGGATGCCATGGTCGAATCGGCGATCGACCGGCTTGAGGCATTCTATCGTGCGCTGGGTCTCCCCGTACGGCTCAGCGATGCGGGAATCGGAAACGACCATATCCACAAGATGTCCGAATCGGCGATGATCGGGCGCTCCAACATCGGGAATTTCAAGAAGTTGTATGCCCCCGATGTCGAGAAGATCTTGAAACTGGCACTTTAAAACGTTCTAAGGGTGTGTGTGTTTGTTCAATAGGGTACCTACTGGACAGACCGCACACCACGCTCGTGGGCGCCATATCCGGGAAAATGCAATACCAAGGATCGTCGAACTGAGCATCATGGAATACAGTCGGTAGGAGAGGTGTGCCAACCAATCGGGACCGGTGCTTTCCACCAATTGTGGCAATGGCCAGAGTGGAATGGCTATGAATAGCCGTACATACGGCATCGGTGGCATCCTGCCCATCGCGATCTGTATTGTAGAACCGGTGATGAACAGCAGGTTCATACCAAAATACCACAACATCACTTTGCGAAGAAATCCATCGGTAAACGATTTGGGCAAGGGTCGCCAGTTTTTCCGTTTGAGACCGGTGCGTGTCGTGAGGGAGGAACGTGGGCAGTAATGGTGGCACCAAAGCTTCTTTCCGCTGGCCGAAAGCAGGATGAACGGGATGGACATGCATGCCAAGGCCAGCATGCCGAAATGAATGGACACGAATCCAAGGGCAAAGTATAGCAGGGTAATCGCATACAGTGTCGGAACCAGTCC
>Ga0154462_116_pt4 | contig 15353 bp, 13 predicted proteins | sample RifGroC2_FD_105655 | JGI IMG/M metagenome (GOLD analysis project Ga0154462, IMG submission 105655) | Spirochaetes bacterium GWC2_52_13
TTTTTCCGCGAGTGCTTCCTGAATATAATAGGTTTTCGTTCTTCCGGTTTGTTTCGCCAAATTATCCAGACGATCGACTAATTCCTTTGGTAATCGCACGGAAATAGATTCACTCATTTCAATGTCCTCCTGCAATTATCGTATCACATGTAATACACGTATTACAAGTCTATTCCCAGAAATGGTGATAATGACTCATTCTCCTATGACCTTGATCAATACCCGCTTATCCCGCTTGCCATCGAACTCGAAGTAGAAGATCTGCTCCCAGGTGCCGAAGTCAATTTGTCCGTCGGTAATGGCGACCACCGTCTCACGTCCCATGATGGTCCGCTTCAAGTGGGCATCGGCATTGTCCTCGTATCCATTGTGCTGGTATTGGGAGTAGGGCTTTTCTGGAGCAATACCTTCGAGCCACTTCTCGTAGTCGTTGTGCAATCCTCTCTCGTCGTCATTGATGAATACACTTGCGGTGATGTTCATGGCGTTCACCAAGACCAATCCTTCCCGTACACCGCTATCGATTACCGCTTCCTGCACCTTTTGTGTTATGTTCACCAAGCCTCGTCTGGTAGGCAGATTGAAGTGCAATTCCTTTCGAAATGATTTCATTGTTGTTCCTCCTGGAATTACCATGGTACCATAGGCAGGAAATTCTGTACAAAGGAGTATTGGCATGACCTATTGCTGGACTACCATCATGGTGAAGAACTTGGATACATCGATCGCATTCTATAGGGATATCGTCGGCTTGCCGGTCAACCGACGTTTCAATGCCGGGCCCAATGGTGAGATCGCTTTTCTCGGGGCAGGGGAGACGCAAGTCGAGTTGATCCAGCGCCCAAGCGGAACCTTTGTCATCGGCAATGGGATTACATTGGGCTTTGCGGTCGAGTCCTTGGACAAGACACTCGCGTTCATAGCTGACCATGGAATCGTGGTGGAAAGCGGTCCCTTCCAACCCAACGACCATATAAAGTTCTTCTACGTCCAGGATCCCGACGGAGTCAGGGTGCAGTTTTCCGAGTCCATGTAAGAATACCCATGGTATACTGCGGCTGAACCATGTTGAAATTTAGGATTCTTAAGACGTATTTTCTTGAAATCCTCCTCCTCGTGGCCATAGCGATCATTGCGACAGTCGTTATGGTCTCCTGGTTCCTCAATTCCCATTTCGAGCGTTCCACGACACACATGGTGAACCAGCTGAACCAGGAGTTTCTCGCAGAGAACCACAGGATCAACGAGTACTTGCAGAAAATGGTTAAGATAAGCGGTATGGAACTGTTCTTCGAGCCTTCGGTGCAGAAGCTCATGTACCAGAAGGATCTTACCAATTTCGATGTGGTGACAAGCATCAGACGATTGGATGCTGTCATGAGCACCAATATCCATACCCACTCCATATATGTGTACAATGCGGCAAACGACTATATCTACGCCACATCGAATGTGGATTCGGATGCCGTCGCAAAGTTCAAGGATGCGGATGTCACCGAACTGTTCTCCGGATCCGCCGACCATTTGAGGTTGGCTCCGATCCCACGCTATGCCGATAGCCACTCGGGAATGATTCCGGTCTACTCCTTTGTCTTTTACGATATCCAGAAGACCGAACCCCGCATCGGTGGGGCTTTGGTCATGAACATCACGTTGGATTGGTTACGGGAAATATTCAAGGATGTGGACGGATCGCAATCGCAAGTCATGTTTGTCGACGAAGCGGGAACCATTGCGTATCATACCGACTCCTCACTGTTTCTCAAGAATATTGCCGAGGATGCGATATTCAAGCAGATGATAGCAAGCAATAGTCCCTCCGGTTATTTCCTCCATGGAGAAGGCAAGGAGAAGGCTTTCGTCTTCTACTCGAAAAGTGTGGATGATCCGCTGTTTCTCATGCGCATATACCCCTACGATACGATCATGGGTGGAATAATCAGTATGCGTATCACCACGCTTTTGTTGGTCTTGGCGTGTATAACGGTAGCGATGATTCTTGCCGTCCTCATCTCCAGAAGACTGTACAAGCCAATCCACCAGATGGTAAGCCGGGTCAATGCCGGCGATAAGAAGGCCCTTTACGAAGAAGGTGAGCTGCGATTCCTCTCTTCCAGCATAGACCGCATGCTGACGCAAGCGGAAACATTCGAGGAGACTACCGAATCATACCGGACGCTGTTGCAGACCGATGTGCTACGTGAAATGCTTCTGGGAAAAATCGGCGACCCGGATTTGATGCTTGACCAGTTCAAGGAATACAAGTTGCCGTTTTCCCTCGACTCTCCTTTGCAGCTGATTGGACTGAAACCACTCGGCGAAGGTGAGCTGGGAAAGATTGGATCCGGTCTCCTGACCGTCCACATGGGAATCCCGTTCGAGGGAGAACGGATGCTGATAGTCACCCAGAATTGCAATGCCCAACAGTTGCAGGAGTTGTACGATCGTTCGATTGCCAACGGAGTGGAGCTGGTTATTTTCAACAGACGGATCGAACACCCGTTCCAACTCGCAAACCAAGCCTCCTTGGTACTGGAGGAACTGCGTTTTTCCTTCATGTACACTACAGGAACCAAGCTGGAGGAGAAGGAATTGAAGCGATCGCTGAATACTGGAGCCTATCCATCCGAATTGGAGAAAAATCTTCTGCATCTCCTGCACCAGGGAAGGGCGATCGAGGCCTACGATGTGTATACTGGTTTCTTTGAGGAAATCGCCAAATATTCCTTCACCCATTTCAGGTTTAGTATGAAACGGCTCTATATCTCCCTGCAGTTGCTGGTCAAGGAGATGCAGGAAACCGGCTGCTTCATCGATTCCCATGAACTTTCGATAGGGAAGTTCGAACTGTCCTTGGAAAGCCTGGTCCGCCGTTCGGATTTGGATGACTTCTTCCGCCACTGGTTCGATCGTTTCGAAGAGGAATTGCAGCGTTGCAAGGCTGAGAAGAACCGCTCGATAGCCGACCAGATCAAGCAAGTGGTGGAAACCGAATATGCGAATCCCAATCTCTGCCTACAATTTCTTGCAGACAAGGTGCATCTTTCAGTCTCCTATGTTTCGAAGGTTTTCAAGGATTGCGAAGGGGTTTCGGTTAGCGATTACTGTCTGGGGATCCGTATGGGAAAAGCTGCGGAATTGTTGGGGCAAAGTGATATCCCGGTTAAAGATATCGCCTCGGCTGTAGGGTTTTCGAATGAGAACTATTTCTATGCGGTATTTCGGAAACAACGAGGGCTCACACCCAATGAATTTCGCAAGCGTGCCCGACTATAAAATTCAACAATCGTCAAGATAGTGAGAATTTGCAGTTTCGGGACGGATTGTACCTTCCTATACTGACAATGCGAAACAAGGAAGGAGGTTCCTATGCAAAAGAATGGAAAGGTTTTTATTGTAGTATCCCTGCTGTTGGTCCTGGCAAGCGGATTCGTATTTGCCGGTGGCGGAGCGGAGGCCGCATCCTCTGTTGAGGCGAAGCAGAATGTTATGCTCTATTCGTCATTGAAGGATTCACAGTTGGCGGCGATCAAAGAGGGATTCATGAAAAAGTATCCCAACATCACCATGGATTATTACACCGCCGGGACCGGTAACGTGATGACCAAGTTGGCGACAGAACAGCAAGCCGGTGGAATTTCAGCCGACATCATCTGGGTCGGCGATCCCACCAACTACATCGATTTCAAGGAACAGGGCTTGCTCATGCCGTACGATTCTCCAGCTGCCGCATCTATTCCCGACAAGTTCAAGGATCCGGACCGCTTGTACATGTCGGCACGCTTGATCATGCTGGGGTTCGTATACAACACGAATCTGGTGAAAGGTAACTCGATTCCCAAGACTTGGGAAGATCTGCTGAAGCCCGAGTTCAAGGATTATGTCGCGATGACCGATCCCACGACCAGCGGAACGACACTGTTTACCGTAGCCGGATTGGTTCAGAACCCTCGTTATGGATGGTCCTACTTTGAAAAGCTCAAAGCCAATGGTGTCAAGCTCGAGAATGGTTCGAGTGGCGTTGTGAACAAGGCTGCGGCCGGAGAGTACAAGGTTTCGATTGGAGTCGACTACATCGCCCGCACGGTCATGGCACAGGGTGCGACGATAGGTTTCGTGTACCCCGACAATGACATTCCCATTATCGAAAGTCCGATTGCGATCATCAAGAACACCAAGAATGTCGAAGCAGCAAAGATGCTGTACGACTATATCATCAGCGAAGACGGACAATCCGTTCTGCTCGAAGAGTACACCATGCCGATCAATCCGAATATGAAGCTTGAGAATGCGATCGATGTGAACGTCGCCGAGGCAAAGATGCTTCCGGTGGATCCTATCGTATTGGTCCGTGACAAATTGAGCATGCTCGAGAAGTTCGACTCGATCTTCAAATAAAAGGTAGCGATACCCCGGGCAGAAGCCGGATCCAGAAGGATTCGCCTCTTGCCGGCCTTAAAGGGCGGGGTATTGCACCAGACGCTCCCTGCACTTGCTCCATTTGGGAGTAAAGAGTACCCCGACCATCTTATCAAAGTGCGGTTCCAAGCTTGCCTTGGGGCCGCGACCAAAACTCATTAGGAGGCATACGTATGGCGATTGTCGCAATGAAAGACGTCACCGTTCAATATGGGAAGAATGTCGTAATCGAAGGGTTGTCGCTAGAGGTTGAGAAAGGTGAGAACCTGGCTATCGTCGGTCCTTCGAGTTGCGGCAAGACGACCCTCATGCGGGCACTCTGTGGATTCATCAAGATCGCGCATGGAGAGATTTCCATCACGGATACAATCGTTTCCTCTCCAGCGAAACGGATCATGGTCGCCCCGGAGAATCGGAGAATCGGTGTGGTGTTCCAAGATTATGCGGTATGGCCACACCTCACCGTCATAGAGAACATCATCTACCCGCTCAAGAAGCGAAAGGTAAACAAGGTAGAGGCGAAGGAACGGGCTTACGCAGCCTTGGCGCAAGTCAAGATGAGCGATTTTGCCGACCGTCTGCCCTCCCAGTTGTCAGGTGGACAGCAACAACGGGTTGCATTGGCGAGAGCACTGGTCTCTTCCGCGGAACTGATCGTGTTGGATGAGCCGATAACAAACCTGGACGCCACCCTGAGGGAAGAAATGGCCTATGAGATCCGCAATCTCCAGAAGACCATAGGTGTGACGGTCATCTACATTACCCATGACCAGGAAACCGCAATGACCATATCGGACAGGATGGTGATCATGGATAAGGTTGGAAAAATTCGCCAGTTGGGAACTCCCGAAGAGATATGGACCCATCCGACAGACCGCGATGTGTACACATTCCTCGGGGTCTCCAACTTCCTGCCGCTGGTGAGGGACCGAGAACAAATCCGACTAGTCTCGAAAACAGAACCCCAGACAATCGGCAATACGTTCTTCGATATCCCGAAATCCTTTGGTTCGAACTTGCTGTTGGCTTCCCGGCCCATGGATATCAGGCTTTCCCCTCTACCCGAAACGGATGTCGGGGTAGTTAGGGGTGTTGTCCAACGGGTCACCTACCTAGGCAACCAGTTCGACTATATCGTCGATATCGGTGGACATGAAATCCGGGTCCAGGAAGATTCCCTGGAGGCTTTTCGCCGGGGCGTCCCGGAAGAAGGTTCTGTCAGGGCGGTGGAGTTTCTCAGCCCCTCGTTGTATGAGGCTGATGCACACGATTCCCGGTTTGTCATTTGACAACCGATACAGTGGAGTACGAGTATGAAATACTTTTTGACACATATGTTCCAGAGGAAATCCTCTATGGGAGACCGACGCTTCGGACTTGACCAAGGATTATTCATCCTGTCGCTTGTCATCCTGATCGTAACAGTCCTATTTCCTATCCTCATGATTGTGATCCGGACCTTCTTCAAGGGAACCCAGCTCGATTGGCGTTTGTTTACCCAAGTGGTCCTGGCCCCGGAAAACCTCTCGGCGATCATCAATACCGTAAGGATCGCATTCATGGTGACTGTGTTCGGAACCTTGTTGGGACTGTTCTATGCATGGTTGATCGGCCGGAGCGACATTCCCCTCAAGGGCGTCATGAAAGCCCTCTTCACTATCCCCTACATGTTCCCTCCGTTCTTTGGTGCCATGGCATGGAGCCTTATGTTGGCACCACGGTCGGGCTACGTGAACAAGCTGTTCATGCAGATTACCGGCGGAACATCCCCATTGTTGAACATAAACACCATCGGTGGAATCGTGTTCGTGGAAACCTGTTACTATTTCCCGTTCGTATTCCTGCAGGTGGTTAGTGCACTGGAACGGATGGATCCTACGCTTGAGGAATCGGCACGGATTGCAGGGGCCGGCCAATGGTACGTCATTCGGAAGATCACACTTCCGCTGGTCTTGCCGGCGATTGCGGCAGGAGCCATGCTGATCCTGATATCGTCGTTGTCCCACTTCGGCGTCCCGGCTATCCTGGGATTTTCCAACAACATCTTCACCTTGCCGACCAAGATATACCAGTTGATAAACCGGTCCGCGGGAAGTTTCCAGGGAATCCGGGAAGGGGCATCGCTTTCAATTCTACTGGTGGTTGTCGTGGTCGCGGCATTGTATCTGCAGCGATTGGTGCTCAAGACTGGGCACTACGATATCATCAAGGGAAAGAGTATGCGTCCCATGTTGATCAAGCTTCGTGGAGCGAAGATTCCAATGCTCTCGATCAGCCTGGTCTCGCTGTTTGTCATCGTGGTGGTGCCGTTGTTCATGATCTTCATCGTCGGTTTCCTCAAAGCCTACGGCTTGCCGTTGAAGTTGGAAAATCTCACGATGCGCAATTACCAGTACATCCTTGGACAATCGAAGATGGTTCAGGATTCGATAGTGAACAGCCTGTTCCTGTCGGTTTCCTCCGGTATCATCACCATGTTCCTCGGTGTGATGATCGCGTATGTGGTCATCAAGGTGAAACCCAAGGGCAAGGGGTTCTTGGAGATTCTCTCGTTGTTGCCGTACTCGATTCCCGGTATCGTATTGGCCATCGGTGTTATTCTGGTCTGGAGCGGTGCCTTCGGCGTCAACCTGTACAATACCATCTGGATTATTCTGATCGCCTATATTGCCCGGTATGTTTCTTTTGCGATGAAATCGGCCTCGGCTTCATTGGAGCAGGTCCACTATTCCCTGGAAGAGGCGGCGCGTTCCTGTGGTGCGACACACTTGGAGTCCTTGCGCGATATCACCCTCCCGTTGATACGGCCGGGTATGGTCGCCGGGTTCTTCCTGATCTTCCTTCCGGCCATGCGGGAACTGACTACTTCCGTATTGTTGTATGGACCGTTCACCCGGACTTTGGGAGTTGCGATCTATGCAATCAATTCCGAGGGCAATACCGTCCAAGCGTCGGCTTTGGCGACTGTGGCGATTGGGATTATCGTAGCGGGGAACCTCGCCCTTCGATTTATCACGAAAGAACGAAAGGGGTTGTAAATGAGCCAGATAACACTGAAAAACGTAACAAAGGAATTCGTGACCCGTGGGGGACACCGGGTTGTCGCGGTTGACAATTTCAATCTGACGATCAAGGAGGGGGAATGCTTCTCCTTCCTGGGACCTTCCGGATGTGGAAAGACCACGACCTTGCGGATGATCGCCGGATTCGAAGACCTTTCGGAAGGGGAAATCTGGTTGGGGGACAAGCCTGTTTCCATCAAATCGAAGAACCTGTACGTTCCTCCCGAGGAACGGGGGCTGGGCATGGTATTCCAATCGTTTGCCGTATGGCCGCACCTGAATGTGTTCGAGAATGTGGCTTTTCCCCTGCGGGTGATGAAACTGCCGAAACACGAGATCCGGGAACGCGTGCTCTCAGCCCTTTCCCATACCGATCTGCTCAGCTCGGAGCGGGTCTATCCTTCCGACCTGTCCGGAGGACAACAGCAACGCATCGCCCTTGCGCGATCGATTGTGACCAATCCCCGGGTGATGTTATTGGATGAACCATTGTCGAATCTCGACCCCAAGCTGCGTGAATCCATGCGGTTCGAAATCAAGGCATTGCAGAAAAAATTCAATTTTACCATCATCTTCGTGACGCATGACCAGTCGGAGGCCATGGCACTCTCCGACAGGATGCTGGTCATGGACTTGGGCAAGATTGTCCAAGTGGGTGCACCGGACGAACTGTACCAGAATCCAACGAACAAATTCGTGTATGGGTTCCTCGGATTGTCGAATTTCCTGAAGGTGGAGGCGGTGAAGGGCAATGTCTTTCCGAAAGGGGGAGCCGACATGCCGATTCCTTTCAAGTTGCCCGTAGGTGTCGCCGATGGGGATGGATTGCTTGCCTCACGACCGAATGAGATCGATATTTCGATGGATGCGGAGGGAGGATACCCTGCGAAGATCGAAAAGCGGCTCTACATGACCTTCTGCATCGAGTACCACATCAAGATCGGTAAGCAATCGATTCGGATACACACCTCGCATGCCAATGTTTTCCCCGAAGGAAGCGATTGCTTCATCCACTTCAAGAATCCACGATGGTATGCGAAGGAGTCGCAGGAAATAGAGTTGGAACGCACGGAACGGCAGGTCCTCTAACTAGAAGGAGATACGGTTTCGGCTGAGCCGTTGCACCATGAAGATGAGTATGGTGGAGATGAACAGCATGAGGCTGCTTACCAATAGGGCATACCCCAGGTTGGTTACCGAAGCTATTTCGGTGACCAACCACGGGAATACCATCCGTCCGACTGTTCCCGCCACGATATAGGACAATGAGATGAATGCGGTGTTCTGTGGGAACCACGTCGAGGTCACGACGATGTACATGGGGATGGTGGAACCGGCGAAGAATCCGCAAAGTGCGACAAACACAAGCACCAACACGATGTTGGTTGTCATAGTCGCCCCCATCAGGGAAAGGCCTGCCAGAAACATGCCGATTATCGAGAGCAGGAAAGGTTTTCCACCCTTGTTCATCACCGGCCCAATTATCAACCGGGAAATAGCGGTGCCGATCCAGAACACGGTGAGGGACGTAGCCGTGATGGCGGCGGGCTGTGCAAGTTCGGTCTCGACATAGACCGGAATCCAAGCCGAGCACACGATCTGGCTTCCCATATAGAACATGATCACCAACGTATACAGGATGAAGGCCTTATCCTTCAGCAGAGCACCGATAGGACCCACCTGAACTTCAGAAGTCGCTTGATTGCCCTGTTCCAAGCGTTCGGACTTCTTCTTGTTGTCCCGCGACCGCTGGCTCAGCAGGCTCAATATCACGATTACAGCCAATACGATACCGACCAGCCCATATGCCCAACGCCAAGAAGGTCCCTTGAAGGGAAGGATCAGATATCCGGTTGCGATCGCCCCGGCGCTATAGCAGAAATGCAGCAGGGGTACATACAACGAACGTTTTTCATAATAATCGCTTGCGAGTGCGGCGTTGGAGCCACTGTCTATCAGAAATGAACCGAATCCTATGACCATATAGAAGAGGAATAGCAGGAGGTTTCCACTTGAGATTGCGATCGATCCGAGCGCGATGGCCATTGCGGTATAACCGATCCGGGCAACAGTACTCTGGCGAAATCGTTTCATGACCAATAGTGAGAGGATCATGGAGATGATCGCGCCCAGTTGTTGCGAGCTGACCAACGTACCCGAGTCTGTCAGACTCAATCCGGTCGAAGCCATGATATTGGTCGCCAATGGGCCAAGCAGGTTGTATGCGACTGCAAAAAAGAAAAAGGCAGCGAAGAGGAGGGCTGGATGCATTGTGTCGAATCCTTTTACCAATCCGGGTATATCCATTGTATCATGGGGACCTGTTGGATTTCAATTGTGGATACTGGACGAGAACGAGCCACTACTCCATACTGGGACCCATGTTGAAGACATTGCGACTCAAGGCGAACCAGCTCAAGAAACAGGTTGATACCGTGTTGATTGCCTATGCCCATCCGAAGACACCATGGTATACGAAAGTGTGGCTGATTCTTGTCATTTCCTACGCGATGAGTCCGATCGACCTCATACCGGATTTTCTCCCGATCCTTGGCATGCTCGACGATTTGATACTGATTCCGTTGGGAATTGCGATTGCGGTGAAGATTATTCCGAAACCCGTCTGGGAGGAATGCAAGGCCCAAACCGAAAACGGAGTGGCTGTGCCCATGATATACCGTTATGTCGGAATGGCTGTCATCGTACTCCTGTGGGCGGTTATTCTGTTTGCCTTTTTTCGGCTGGTGGCAAATACAAAAGGTGAAGGGAAACAATGATTGTAGATGGAAGTCAGATGCTGTAGAATAGGTTGATAATGAAGCGATTGATTTGGAATATTACCAAACGGTTCATAGTCATAATACCTGTAGCGGTTCTTTTCCTCTACATGTATGCCGAGTTGGTCACGCTCGAACAACAGAACGCCCGTGAAAAGGTGATCTCGGAACATACGGGGCACCTCAAGCTCATGGAATACATGATCAACAATGTATTCGAAGAATACTATTCGACACTGTACCTGATTCGCAATTCAAACGAAATGACCAATTTTCTCGCCGATCCATCGGAAGAGAACCGCGGTGAAGTACAATCCTTTTTCGGCCGGATGTCCGATAATCGCCCCTATATCAATGGATTGTTGCTTGGAGCCGACTCGGGAGAACCAATCTTCGGTCTCACGGCCTTTGGCGATATACGATCGAATGTTCACGGAACAGTTCCATATCCAGGAATTTGGTATGAGATGGTGTCCAAGGTTGTCGACGCTCCAGAGAAGGGATTCTACTTCTCCCCATTGACGTATGTAATGCCACTGGCAAATGGTGGAACGAAGGTTCCGGTCATTGGAACTTCAATACCCGTATATACGGATGGGGAAGTCACCGCCACAATAAGCATGCTGGTGGATGGAAACCATATCCTTTCAATGATCGAGCGTTTTTTGATTGACCACCCGAGTGAAATTCGGTATGGCCTGGTCGATGATCGTGGCAACTGGATCATGCGTACCGGTGATTCCCACATGTTTTCCTATGATCCTCAGCAAGATACGTTGATTAAGCAAAATTCCGAGTTGTGGAATCAGATTGTTCGTGAAAAAATTGGAGAGGCTACGCTGAACGGGATGAATTACCACTTTCATTCGTTCGATCCGTTTGCTGATACCAGTGCATTCTATGAGACGCATCCACATTTCCTGGTCGGAGTCATGTCATTCACCGATGACGATATTACGGTACTCGAGGATTCGTTCCTCTTGCGCAATCGTCCACTTCGGTGGGTATTGGCTGTCTTGATCCTGGTGCTGGGTGGATTCATAAACCTGCTGGCCTATTTCAGGCGGAACGATCGGGAACTGCTGGCGGTAAGCAATCTCGTCTCCGACCAATCGCATGACGGAGTGGTTATCACAGATACCATGATGCAGGTAACCTATTGCAACCGAACCTTCGAATCCATGACTGGTTTCTCGAACGATGAGATTCTTTCGGGGATGCATGATATCCGATCCTTGTCTGGTGAGGAATTCGATTCTGCCAAGGTCATGCGATTCGCATCTATCCAAAACCAGACGATCGAATCTTGGCAAGGGTTCCTTTGGGTAGTTGGCAAACGGCACTATGCATTGACCCATTTGAGTGTGAGCAGTATTTCGAACAACCAAGGTCATGTCGTCCACACTGTCGGGCTCTATTCGAATCCCAGGAACCTTTCCAGGGAATCCTTTGAAAAGATGGTGCTTGCACAGAACCAGTCGACAAACGAGATGGATGTATATCCGTTGAAATTGTTGGAAACGAAGAAAAATGGCGACACCGAGTTCGTAGTGGTCTATTTGAAATTACTGAACATCGATTTGATCGAAGCGCAATATTCACTTGACGAGCATTATGTATTGGGGGCCCAGATACGCGAACGCATCGCACAGGCATTGCAGAAAGACGATCTGATGATCCAGTATTCTCCCGATACGTTCCTTCTTGCCATGCATGTCTCCGATCACTCCGACCCGAAGGAAATTGCGATGATCCAGAAAGTGTTCGACGAACCGTTCGGGTTGCGTGATAAGAAGCAAGTGATACGGATTCGCAGCGGTGTTTCCGCAGCTTCCCCATTCTGTCCCGATTCTGCCGTCATGCTCCGCCAGTGTCGGATGGCACTCGCCGCGCAGGACCACTTCGAACGAAACGGAGCGTTGGTGTATGACAAGACTGTCGATGAGCATTTATTGCGCTACTATGCGATTCTGCAGGCCTTTCCCGGAGCGTTGGCAAGGCAACAGCTCCAAGTGAATTTCCAACCGGTTGTGGATGTCTCGACCAATATGATCCGTGGTGCGGAGGCGTTAATCCGCTGGAACCATCCGACTTTGGGAGCCATTTCTCCCGCAGAGTTCATTCCGATCGTCGAGCAGAACCATTTGGAACGGAGTCTGGGGAAGTATGTGGTTGAACAGGTGGTACGGTTCCTGCATGAGTTGCAGGAGAAGAGTTTCTCCCAAATCGGGATATCCATGAACCTGTGTCCGACAGAGTTGCAAGATGTGGACTTGGTCCCCCACATGGTGCGTACCTTGAAGTCCTATGGAGTGGACCACAATCGTTTGGTGATAGAATTGACCGAACGGACCTTGCTGACCGACCTGGAGGCAGCGAACTCGGTGCTCGAAGAGTTGCACAATGAACAAATCCAGGTGGCTATCGACGATTTCGGAACGGGATTCTCCTCCCTCAGCTACCTGCATGAGTTGGATGTGGATACACTGAAGATCGACAGGTCGTTCATCAAGGACTATCCCGAAACCGACGATGGTGTCATCCTCAAGGCCATGGTCGGCATGGCCAAGGAATTGGCGATACCCGTCCTGGTTGAAGGCATAGAGTCGTTCGAGCAACTGGAATTCCTTAAGAACTTGGGAGTCTCGGCATACCAGGGCTTCCTCTTCTCGCATGCTGTCGATGAAAAGGGTTTCATGGGTCTGCTCAACCGGTAGAAGTCACAATTCCCACATAATAAAAACACTTTAAATGTCAAACAATATGACAAAATTATTGTCATTAATCATATTGTTCTGTGTTATACATAATACAGGCATTAAACATGCCAATATTTTTTGAGGGGAATAGGTATGAAAAAGGTATTTGCACTTCTCCTGATTCTTTCTGTACTGGTTGGAATGGTAGGATGCCCAGATATTCTAAACGAAGTTGATATCGAAACTATTGGGCCTTTTGAAGCCTTTACGGCTCCTGAAAATACGATTGGCATCTTAACAGCTGAAAGTACTGACCGATCAAACGATTTTATTGGTGATGGAACTAGCCCTGATATATATATGACTTTCTTGTCTCCAGCAGATATTGATGCGACCGAATACACCTTGCAACATTATAAAGATGGTGTTTGGATTGATTATGAGTACTATGGGGACCCACTGAAAACTGCATCGGTAAATCAAGATAATTTTGCGTTTTCACCAGATGGATCCTATTCCTATAGATTGGCAATAACCAATGGTCTGTATGATGGGTATGTCTCAAATACAATTGTAATGCCGATATCCTCGATTGAAACCCATTTTTCCGGATGGTCCTTAAATGAAGGTATTGAGATTTCGGGTGTAATGACACCTTGGGTCGGTAGAGGACTCGATGCAAGCTTTTCTGTAGTTTCACTAAGTGATGATTCAGAAATCAATACCGGATTAAGTTATCAATGGTATCGAATGAATCCTGTATCGTATGAAATGTCTCCAATTATTGGTGCAACTGAATTGACTTACATTACAACATTGGAAGATTTGGGGTATTTGCTTGCGATCAAGGCTACGGGTGATGAGAGTACTGTAGGAGGGTTCAGTTATATCTATTCTCAAGATGGTGTGCAAGTAAGGAATGACGCGGTTATCACAAATATTGACCACTCAGGTTTCACTTTGGATATGGATAAGCGTGTATTGGGATTGGATGCCGAGGGTTTGAAAGCAGAACTTGAATTGAAATATTATGTATTGTCAGACGAATATGCAATTCCAATTGCTTCTGTTGTCGACTCTGGAGATACTGGGAAAAAATATAATGTAAGTTTTACACTCCCAGACGGAGTTGATACAGCATATCTGGAGAATTCTTCCCATTTTTGGAGCTTGGGTGGGCTGGGTGGAATTGAAATCAATTTTTAATACACCCAAGCCATTCCCACTGTCGCCGACATCGAAGGTGACAGTGGACTGGCTGATTGCCACGGGAAGGCATCACCCGGTTCTCCTGCATTCGCTGTCACATAGCCGTTGAAGCTGAAGCCCTGCAGTATGTTCCAACTACCGCCAACCATGACCACGGCGCTCATGTCCAAGGGGGACACGATCGAGCGAAGGCTGAGGTTCCACGTGTCGCTCGGGGCATAGGAGATTTCCGGATAGAGATACAAACCATAGTTCTTCACAGGCCCGGTTGTGGCTTCCCAGTCTCCGAACGGTCGCACCAGTGTCTCCAGGCGGAAGGAGAGAGTCCCCTGCCACCCCACATTCACGAGGTGGAACAACCCGGCGCTGAGCATCCACGAATCCTTCAACTCCTCGGCAATATCCTCGGGATAGGCCAGGTTCGCTGAAGTCGCCACATACCAGTCCGCCCCGATATTTCCCTGCAAGGCGATGTAGGGAGACACTACTTGGCCGGTCGGATTGCCACTGGTGTGGTCCGCTCGATATGCAGCCCCCGTCTCGACCTTCATGCTGCCCACTGTCGTGTAGTAGCGGGCTCCCAGGGTGGTTTTGCCAACATCCGCATCGGTAAGATCTTCAGGGGGAACCACGACAGCTTCGACAAACGAAAACGCACCCAAGGGGATATTCACCGAGGTGAGCCATTTGGTCGACGTACGCAACTCCTGGTCCTGCAGATTGACGCCCGTATCGGTGCTGCCGAACAACACATCGGCCGCGTTGAACAACATGCCGTCGCCCCAACCGACACGTGTCTTTCCCGCTGTGAGGCGGAAGGAGGGGAAGCGTACCCGCAGATATGCCCGGTCGATTTGGACAACTGGAATCCAATTGTTTGATTCGTACATATCGACAATCGAGAGGGCTACATCTCCCCGTACATTGCCCTCATTGGGAGACTTGAACGAAACCGACGCCTCTGTAGCCATGGTGTACAGCGAAGAGACATCGTTTCCCGTATCACGTACCTGCATCACATGGTAGAGATTCAGATCGACCACCGTATCGGCAGCTGCCGATAGGGGAAAGAGTGAACACAGGGCCAACAGTAGTGCGGGTGTCGCGATACGTAGGAATTTCATACAACCTCCAGTTACCAGGTAAGATTCTGCAATGTGAAGATGACCGGATCGAGATCGACATCG
>Ga0154462_117_pt3 | contig 15232 bp, 17 predicted proteins | sample RifGroC2_FD_105655 | JGI IMG/M metagenome (GOLD analysis project Ga0154462, IMG submission 105655) | Spirochaetes bacterium GWC2_52_13
ACGACCACCAACGCGACATACGCTGCTGTCTTCTTGAATCCCAACTCCCCGCCGATCACCAACATCGATGGCAACGAGAGGCTCGGTCCCGCGAGCAGCAAGGCTAGTGCGGGCCCCTGTCCCATGCCCGCTCCCAGCAGCCCCTGGACTATCGGAATCTCGGTGAGGGTGGCGAAGTACATGAATGCACCGCTAATCGCAGCGAAGAAATTGGCGAACAGCGAGTTTCCTCCAACCAGGGACGCTACCCATGCCGAGGGTATGAGTGCCTCATGTCCGGGTCTTCCCAGCAGGAAACCGGCCACCAGGACACCACCGAAGAGCAAGGGAAGGATCTGCAGCGCGAAATCGCGTGTCGCTCCTCCCCATTCGACCAGTTCGTCCTTGGTGAACCACCGCACCAACGCGTAGACGAGCAGCAGGCCGAAAGCTCCGGTAATCCAATATTTGGAGCGGTAGATGAAGTCCCAGCCCGAACTTGCCCCGCTGGAGGGAGCCCAGTTGAGGAACACCAGGATGCCGATCATGGAGAGCATGAACAGCACCATCTGACCGAGCGAACGGGCATCGGGGCCACCCATGTTCTGGAACAGGCGTTCGTCGGCGAGACGTTTCTCATCCTCCTTGCGGAAGAGCGCCTGCATGATCAGGCCGATGATGAATGCGAACACGATCGACACGACCATGCGGGTAAGGCCGAGCTGCCACCCGAACACCTTGTAGGAGAGCACGATGGCCAGGATATTGATCGCCGGGCCCGAGTACAAGAACGATACGGCGGGACCAAGTCCGGCCCCCTTCTTGTAGATGCCCTTGAACAGCGGCAACACCGTGCAGGAGCAGACGGCGAGGATCGCTCCTGATACCGAAGCCACCGAATAGGCGACGAACTTGTTCGCCTTCGGCCCGAGATACTTCATGACCGCCTGTTGGTTGAGGAACACCACGATCGCTCCGGCGATGAACAACGCGGGAACCACGCAAAGCAACACATGCTCGTGCGCATAGTCCGCAAGCATCAGGAAAGCTTCCTGGATCGCTCCAGCCACCCGTGCATTGGTGAAGGGGATGAAGAACACCGTCAGGAAAATACCTGCGATAACCAATAGTTTCTTGTTGGGAGAGAGTTCCTTGTTCGCCATGGCTACATCATCCTGCCGATCTGCAGTGCAACGGTCTCTATCACCTCAGCGGTTATGGGGGTCTGTCCCTTGAGTACGCCGAAATCGGTGGTGATGTAGTGCTCGAAGGGCAATCCCTTCTCCGTGAATATCTTTGCACCGCAGGCGACCTTGCATCCATCTATCACCACATTCTTGTCGGCACTTCTGGCCGATGCGAGGAATCCCGAAAGGTCGGCTCCCACCGCGGCAAGACAAGTCATGGAACCTTTTCCATCGGATGCCAGCGTACGGGCCACCTGGTCTGCAAGCAGTCCGGTATTCGCGGCTCCCGAGCATGCGTAGAGGAGATTGACGGTGCAATCACCACCACAAGAACAGGTGCATCCCATTATTTGCCTTCCTTCACATACGCAAGGATCTGGTCCTTGTTGAGCAACTTGCCGGCACTCTTCACCACGCCATCGATAGCCAAGGCTGGGGTCATCATAACACCCATGTCCATGATCCGATCGATTTCGGTCACCTTTTCAATGGTAGCTTCAATGCCACCGGCTTCGATAGCTTGGCGCGCGTTCGCCTCAAGGGCTTTGCATTTTGGACAACCTGTCCCGAGAATCTGGATTACCATGGTATTTCTCCTTATGTTTCCATTATTGGAAACTGTTGGGGGCTTGTCAATACAAAAGGTTGACAAAGTTTCCACTTTTTGCAACATTGGATGTATGGACAGGAAGGACGAGCAACGATTCGAAAGTGCAGCCCGGTTATTGCGAGTGTTGGGACACCCCATGCGGTTGGCAATGGTGGAGGCTCTGCGTGAGCGCCCGTGGTGCGTGTGCCAATTGGCCGACAATCTCGGGTTGAACAAGTCCGCGGCGTCCAAGCACCTGTCGTTGTTGAAAAGTGTTGGCATCATCGACATGGAGCGGGATGGGACCCAGGTGAACTGTACCCTTGCCATGCCGTGCATCCTCGACATGATGTATTGCGCCAACAGATTCGATTCAGCGCCAGCCGATTCAGATGTGGATGGGGATGCGGAAAGCCCGGCACCTGCCTGCTCGAGCGGTTGTTGTACCTTGGCAAAGGAGTTACCAATCATGAAGAAGACAAGAATCATGTTCGTTTGTATCCACAATTCGGCCCGGAGCCAGATGGCCGAGGCATTTGTTCGGCAGTATGCCGCAGACCGTTTCGATGTCCATAGCAGTGGTATCGAGGCGGGGAAATTGAATCCCCTGGTCGTGCAGGCCATGGCGGAGGTCGGGGTTTCCATGGATGGTCATTACGCGAAACCGGCCAAGGAATATATCGACCGCAAGGAAGTGTTCGACTATGTGGTCACCGTCTGTGACGAAAGCAGCGCCGAGCGTTGTCCCATGTTCCCGGGAAAGCATGAGCGGATGCATTGGGGTTTTCCCGATCCCAGTGCGATTCAGGGGACAGATGACGAGAAGCTGGCCGGTATCCGTCCGATCCGAGACGCCATAGAGAAGAAGGTCAAGGAGTGGATCGCGACCAACTGAGTGCGGGCAACGTTAACTGATAGATGGTGCCTTTTATCAACATATTGAAAAAAATCGATATAACGTATAGTATCGCTCGATAGGAGCATGCCGAATGGATGAGAACGTTACCAAAATTTCCCAGCATCTGTTGAAGCTAAAGGCTCTTTCAGACGAGACGCGGCTCGATATCATCAGTCTGTTGGCGAACGGGCCCCTCTGTGCTTGCGATATCCTGGAATCGTTCAAGATAACCCAACCGACGCTGAGCTATCACATGAAGATGCTCACTGGAAGCAATCTGGTCGACTCGGTGCGGAAAGGCAAATGGATGCATTATTCGTTGAACCAGGCAGAATTCAGTGGTTTGATCGATTATCTGGGTCGTATCCCGAAACCGGGAAACCGTCCGGTTGTGCGGAGTTCTTGTTGTGGTGGCATGGATTCGTGCGATTCCCAAGCGGAGCAAGTAGAGAAACCGTAGGATACGGGTATGTTCACAAAAATCGTGCATACGGTTTCTAGATAGGAGATGTGTGATGGACAGGATGAAGAATTCCACAAGCGGAATAGGGTTTTTTGAGAGATATCTGACACTCTGGGTCCTGTTGTGTATGGTTGTCGGTGTGCTTGTAGGAGTATTTCTTCCGGGGATTCCCGACTTCCTTTCCCAATTCGAATATGCCAACGTCTCGATTCCGGTAGCGGTCCTGATTTGGTTGATGATCTATCCCATGATGCTCAAGGTCGATTTCCACAGTATCAGGAAGGTCGGGCAGAATCCCAGGGGACTTGTGGTCACCTGGGTCACCAACTGGCTGATCAAGCCTTTCACCATGTACGGTATCGCCATATTCTTCTTCTATGTGGTCTACCGATCGATTATTCCACGGGACCTGGCGCGACAATATCTGGCGGGTGCCGTTCTTCTGGGTGCTGCCCCATGTACGGCCATGGTGTTCGTATGGAGCCACCTGACGAAGGGAAACCCGGCCTATACGCTGGTACAGGTCGCGACCAACGACTTGATAATCCTTGCGGCTTTCGTGCCGATCGTAGGGCTGTTGTTGGGAATAAGCGGCATAGCCATTCCGTGGATGACCTTGTTCCTTTCGGTGGTCCTGTTCGTCGTGATTCCCCTTGGGGCGGGATGGTTCTCCCGGGTCATTATCACGAAGAACCGCGGGTTGGATTATTTCGAGAACACCTTCATCCCCAAGTTCGGGAATGTCACGATCATCGGGTTGTTGCTCACCCTTGTCATCATATTCTCGTTCCAAGGCCAGACAATCGTGGACAATCCGCTGAATATCGTGTTGATTGCCATTCCCTTGGTTATCCAGACGTTCTTTATCTTCTTCGTGGCATACCTGTGGGCGAGGGCATGGAAGCTGCCCCATGATGTCGCAGCCCCAGCCGGGATGATCGGTGCTTCGAACTTTTTTGAACTTGCTGTCGCTGTCGCCATATCGGTGTTCGGACTCAGCTCGGGTGCGACAATCGCAACGGTGGTCGGGGTCCTGGTCGAGGTTCCCGTCATGCTGACGTTGGTGAGGATCGCGAACAATACGAAGAGGTGGTTTATTATATAACGTACCTGGTACCATTTTTGGGTCATCCGCATTTTGCGTGGTCAAGGGGTCCGAGAAGTGCTTGGGAGGAATTGGTCCATAACGTTTGCTTGGCCAGTTGCTTGATGTGGTCCGGGAGGAAAGTGTAGCGGATACGCCTGAAGAAGTGGCCGAAGTTCCTGAAGCCGAAGGCGGCACGCTTGATGACCTTGATCTTGTTCATCATGCCCTCGATGACGGCGCTGGTGACCTGGTGCGAGGCGTGTGCGACGACCTGGTCGGTGAAGTTGTGCTTCCTGATGGCGAAATCGACGAGTTCGGGGATGCCGGAGCGCTCGGCCATGCTGAGCCACTCGAGCCATTGCCAGCGCATGCGCGCCTCGTCGGCGAGCAGGTACAGGGCCCGCAGCTGCTCGAACATGAGCACGACGGTGTTGATGTCGCCGTTCATCCCCATGAGCCGCCGCAACAGCAGCTGCCCGTCGAGCTCCCGCTCGTCCGCGGCCCGGGAAGGGTCCCGCCGGGGGGACCCCAGCAGCCGGTAGTTCGCCCGCTTGAACAGCAGGTACCCCTCGTGGTCGCCATCCCTGCGGTACTGCCGGGCGATCCTCAGGCGCACCTTGTCCACCACCTCGCGCGTGTAGTTCTGGGACATGTGGAACCGGTCGCTCACGATGGCCACGTGCGGCAGGTGCCGGGAGAAGTGGGACGCGTAGGAGTGGTTCTGGTCCATGGCCACGCACGCGATGTTGTCGTAGAACTCCTTGGAGTACATCGAGAAGAACGGGGCTACCGCCGCCTCGTTGCGTCCCAGGCAGGTGTACAGCACCCTCCGGTGGTCGAGGTCGATCGCCAGCGTCGCGTACCGGTGCCCCTTGAGGATGGAGAACTCGTCCACCGCGACCGACCGCACATCCGCCGGCTCGGGCTCCAGGGCGAGCGCCTGCCTGAGGTACCCGTCGTAGACCCGCCTGGCAAGGTCCTCCCCCATGCCCAGCCGCCGGGCGGTGCTCCTGATGTTCGCGTTCGGGGCGTCCATGTCCTCGCACACCTTCCTGGCCAGGTCCACCGTCACATGCCGGCCGCAAAAGCGGAACGGGATGTCCTCGGTGAAGGTGAAGTCGCACTGGAGGCACCGGCCCCTGCGGTTCGCCACATGCCAGAATGTCCTCGCGTACGGGGCGATGGCCACCGCCTGCAACGGCCGCCTCGACACCGATTTGGCGTGCACCACCGCTCCCCGGCCGCACTCGGGGCACCGCAGCTCCCCGCTGGGATCGAAGTACAGGTGCAGGTCCAGCCCGGCGGTCTCCTGGCCGCTCAGGACAAACGGTTTACAAGGAAGGGCAATACTGATAGTTTGGAGGTGCAATTGCATGGGACGGTTTCCTTATTTTTGTAGTGTGGTAACTCAAACATAATGGAATTCCGTCCCTTTTTGCAACCGCGATCCTCCTGCCGTCCCCTCCGCGCACACGCCCCTCCTTTCACCACTTGACCACACGTTTTGCGGAAGAGCCCCAAGTTTCAACTTTGAATACAAAATATCAACTTTATGCCAATTATCTGTTTGTTGGTGCTTGATATTGGTATTAAGTAATGTGCTTAAATACAAATATTCAATTACGTACCAGGTACCGTATGCAATTTCTTCCCGCAGCCTTGGCAATATATGCCTGTTCGTCGGCTACACGGTACACGGCATCGAATCCCTCATGTTCACTGAAACAGATTCCGATACTGACACTGGAATGGAATGGGGTACCGGCAAATGTAAACTCCGTGTTCGCGATATCGGCCCTCAGCCGCTCGGCCCATGCGATGGCTTCATCATGGTGAGCATGGGGGCGATATATGGCAAATTCTTCGCCACCCATCCTTCCAGCCAGATCCAAAGGACCCAATCGCCGAACTGTCTGTTCACTGATTGAACGCAGGACGATATCACCCGCCATATGTCCGAACTGGTCGTTGACAAGTTTGAAATGGTCGATATCGAAAAATATGAGACACATGGGTCCCCGATTTTCCTTCAGTCTGAGTTCAACAAGGTCGATGAACGTTTGCCGATTGTACAAACCGGTCAGGCCATCACGTTCTGCCCGATATTGCAACAAATCGGATTTCTGTTTCTCCTCCGTGTTGTCTTTGACAATGGTGATCGTCCCGACATCGATAGCACGTTTGTCCTTTATGGGATAGATATCGCACTGGAGATAGGTGTTTTCGTGGTAAAAGGAGAAGGATTGGTACGTCTGGTTCCGCAGGGCTTCGAAAAGTTGGGGAATATTCGAGCGCATGGTGACTTCCATCGTTTTGATAGTTGCCCCGAACATCCGCAGTGCGGCTGGATTGGTATCGAGCACCGACCCGTCTGGGCCAGCGATGATTATACCTTCCCCGACAAATTTGAAAACCTGTTCCCGTGCCAACGGTGGAATACGCAACAGATCGAAACGTAACAAACCCAGCAACATGAACAGTGCGCTCAAGGCGAAAATTCCCGAAATCGGGACCAGTTGCGCAAATCGTTCCGAGGTGACAACCTTTACCATGGAATAGGCGAGGGCTATCACCATCCCGAACAAGACACTCGACACTTGTTTCCGGGTATTCGTAGTCGTGGTGAGGGCATGGAATCCAATCAGCCCAATCGCAGCCACAAGAAAGAAAAAATTGCACGAGATGAGGAAATTTGCCAAGGTGGTCGTTTCGACGATCAAGGTCTCATAGAGAGGAGTTCGAACCAATGTGATGCGGCTGCGGATGAGGTGATGCCAGTGATCGGTTGCGACCAACAGGATCCCTATACCCTGGAACGTATACGAGATCCGGGCGATATTCTTTCGGAAAGTGTTGCCAAGTCCCGTGTATGCGATGGCAAAGAGGAGCGAGGCAACTGGAGTGAAAAAGACCCCGATTTGTGTGAAGTTGCGCCATACGACTTTTGTAGGTAATGCATGTGCTGCCATTTCACCGAAGGAACCGATTGCCCAAATGAACATGAATAACGATGCCACCATCAGCTGATGCCCAGCTGTCTTCGCTCTACTGCGCCAGATAGCAAGCATAACGGTACAAATCAGTAGGATAGAGGACAGGTTGATGAACAAGACAGGAAATGTAATCACAGGTACCTCTTTGTGCTTCCAGTCGGATTGTCGGATATCCCCTTGCTCATGCGAACATGCAGCACATGTGATGGGCAAACGTCGACACACCGGTTGCAGAGGATGCAGTCACTTGAACCGATGTAGCCTTTGTGCAGTTCGGATTGCACATCGATGCTCATGGGACATGACCGGGTACAAGCCTTGCAGGAGACACATGTTTCCGGGTTCGAGACGACCCGAAGACGGGGCAGGTGCAACAGTTCGCCAGTCTTCATGCCAAATACTAAAAAAGGTGACATCCAGCAGAGAGCATGGCAGGCTCCTCTGCGCCCAACCAGGACAGTGGTGATGAACAGCAGCAGGACAACCATGTAGTACGTGATGAATTTGACCGGCTGGTCCGTGGAAATTCCCTTTTCGGTAAGATGGAGTAGATTGACGCTCCTGATTCCTCCAACAAAAACAAATGATAACACCAACACCGTGATCCAGATTGCGAAAATGGCATACCGTATGATTCGTAGGCGTTTGCGGTCGACACGACGATTGTTGATTGTCATAAGGAAATCGGAAGGAGCCGACCATGGACAAAGATGCGAACACCATGCGCGCCCCAAAAAGATACCGGACAAGTAGAGCAGGAAGAACAGCAACAAGCTTCCTGTTATTACCCCTTGCAGGGCTCCGTCGATACTCACGTAGGGTGAAAAGAAATTCAATGTCACTGGAAAAAGGATAAAGCTTATGAAGGAAAGGGTTTTTCCAAGCCTGTAGGGGGTTCGCATTATTTGTATCCTCCCGAGAGCTATGCATCGGTTTACGTCATCGGATGGTTCTATGGTCACAACGAACTTGCTTTCATCGGGGAAGCCCGGTCGGAACCTTCCGGATGTCATCGAGAATAATCGAAGCTCCTGGAAGATACTAGCGAACGTAGCCAAATACTGCAAGGTATCCATCATCGTTTTCTATCGTGCGTGGTACTTCGGGCGGACATATCCAACATCCCGATGGTATTGTCTTTTTGACTGGTTTTTCTTGTTCTCTCGATTGTCCTATGATAATCTGATTAAGTAATAGCTTAAACAGATTGCATGGAGGTGATCCTATTCCCGAATTGTATGAAGTAATGAAATCACTATCCGATCAGACTCGGTTCAAGATTGTGGGCATGTTGCTTACAAGGGATTTTTGTGTCGGAGGACTGGCCCGTACACTAGACATCTCGGAAGCTGCGGTTTCCCAGCATTTGAAATTGCTTAAGGATGTCGGGCTCGTGAATGGGGAGAAGCATGGGTATTTCATGCACTACCAGGTTGAGCGGAGCGTGTTGGAAGGTCTTGCGAATGCACTGCTTGGCATGACAGAGGTGGATCGGACCCTCTATGGGGAGTGCCAACCCCGTGCACGTGAGGCCTGTCGACTATGCAATTCAAACGAATGATTCCTGTCTGAACGATATTGTGGGTATGCGATCAGTAGAACGTAATCATGCAAATCCAGAAAAAAGGGGTGTAAGGTATGAGAAAGGTTGATGTGTTGGTGGTTGGTGGTGGAGCTTCCGGCTTGCAAGCGGCAATAACGACAAAATCTACGTATCCGGAAAAGGAAGTGGTGTTGGTGAGGAAAGAACAACAGGTTCTGATTCCTTGCGGTATTCCATATATTTTCGGTACGTTGAACGGAACCGATCAGGATATATTGTCCGATAAGTTGCTGACAAGTGTGGGTGTTGAAATTGTTATCGATGAAATTGTCGATATCAAGGTGGATGAACATGCTTGCCACACGAAAGAGGGTGAAGTCTTCATCTACGGCAAATTGATTTTGGCTCTTGGATCAATCCCAACCCGTCCAAAATGGCTCAAGGGAGCTGAGCTGGACAATGTATTCACCATTCCAAAGAATAAAGTCTACTTGGATGCCATGATCAAGAAAATTTCCAGTACCAAGCGAATCGTTGTGATCGGAGCCGGATTCATCGGTGTCGAAGTATCGGATGAATTGAATAAGAAGGACTTTGAGGTCACCTTGGTTGAAATCGAGAAGACAATCCTCAGTAAAGCCTTCGATGAAGAGTTCGGAAAAATTGCGGAAGAGCATCTTCGTGAAAGGGGTGTCAACCTCGTTGTGGGAGAAGGTGTTGCGGAAATTTCTGGAAAGGATGGAAAAGTCGCCGGTATCATACTTTCCTCAGGAAAAAAGATACCTGCCGATGCAGTGGTCCTGTCCATGGGATATGTTCCGAACACCGAAGTTGCCGCCAAGGCTCAAATCGAGTTGAATGAATTCGGATTCATTCGGACATGTGAGTATATGCGGGTACTGCCGTGTTCAAATGATATTGTCGCTGTGGGAGATTGTGCCGAGAAGCGCGATTTCGTCACGAGAAAGCTGGACCGCACCATGTTGGCCTCGACGGCTTGTGCCGAGGCAAGGACTGCAGGAATGAATCTGTATACATTGAGTCCATGCAAGCCCTTCACCGGTACGATAGCTATCTATTCAACTGCTATCGGTGACCACGCCTTTGGCACTGCAGGTATAACCGAGGCACGGGCTATCCAAGAGGATTTCGCGATAATTAGTGGAAGTTTTACCGGAATGGATACGCATCCCGGCAACTTGAGCCATTCTCACAAACAGACTGTCAAACTGATTGTCGCGGCAGATTGCGGTATGATACTCGGTGGTGAGGTGTATGGTGGCTTCAGTACAGGCGAGTTGACCAACGCCATTGGATTCTTGATTCAGAATAGGGTTACCGTCAAGGCTTTGCTGACCATGCAGATAGGCACCCAGCCGTTGCTCACAGGGTCACCGGCAGGGTATCCGTTGATCAAGGCAGCTGAGGTTATCGTAAAGAAGATGAGACTCTGATACCAGTTGTTCCTTTGCTTTCGAAAGGAGCGGTTGCCATGTTGGAGATTTTTGGGCCAGTCCCGTCAAGAAGACTCGGGCAGAGTTTGGGTATCAATAACATTCCCCCCAAACACTGCACCTATTCGTGTGTGTACTGCCAATTGGGCAAGGCCCTGTACATGACCACGAGGCGTCAGAGTTTTTTCTCTCCCGAATATCTGGTTGCCTCAGTACGACAGCGGTTGTCCGAATTGGAGGCAGGCAATGAGACTATAGATTATCTTACGGTCGTACCTGATGGAGAACCTACGCTAGACAATAATCTCAGGGAACTGGTGCATCGTTTGAAAGAGTTTGCCATTCCTGTGGCCATCATCACCAACGCTTCCCTGATTTGGAATGCGGAAGTGCGGGAATCGTTGTTGGAGGCCGACTGGGTTTCGTTGAAGGTCGATGCAATCTCTGACCTAGTCTGGAGAAAAATTGATAGACCGCACAAATCTTTGGACCACCACGAGATTCTTGCGGGTATCAACCAGTTTGCCCATAGGTTTCGTCGAAACTCCCAACATAAGTTGATGACCGAGACAATGCTGGTCGAGGGAATCAACACCGGAATCGCGGAGTTGCGTCGGTTGGCTGAGTTCATAGGATCCTTGCAGCCGGACTGTGCTTACCTGTCGATACCAACAAGACCTCCGGCGGAAGCCGATGTGGTTGCAGCCGACAAGACATCCCTCACACAAGCGTACGATATCTATACATCAAAGATACCTTGTGTTGAGTACCTTATCGGATATGAAGGTAACTCGTTCAGCAATACTGGGAATTCCAGGAACGATATCCTAAGTATCACTGCGGTACACCCGATGCGGGAGGATGCAATTCAAACTTTACTCGAGCGTAACGGTAATGATCATTCCATAGTCGAGCAATTGGTGCGGGAACAATTGGTCGAGGTTTCCTGCTATAATGGAAACACCTATTACGTTCGGAACTATTCCCGCAAGCATTGAACGATTTATCATTAGTGCTCTTTTGCTTCGTCTACAGTAAACGTAAGATAGGATAATTTACCATGACAGAACAAGAATTGCAGGAAATGGAACAGTTGCTACTCGATCGGATCACTGCATTGGATTCGTCACTCGGGTACCTGAAGGATGAAACGAAAGTGATTGCCCAGAGTATCAGTCTCGGGCGTCTCACCCGCATGGATGCGATCGGCACGAAGGCAGTCAATGAACATGTGCTTTCGTTGAACAGAACCGATCTGGTCCGTATGCAGAACGCTTTGGAAAGGATTCGAAAGGGCACCTATGGGATTTGCCTCCGGTGTGGAAAGGAAATTCCCCTCGGTCGATTGCGACATGTTCCGGAGGCTCCCATGTGCGTGCCTTGTTCGGAGAAGAAGCATTCATAACGTACGTGGTACCGTTGTTACAGTCCAGCCCCGTTCCAGAAGGGCGTCGATTGATTCATAGCTACCAATCAGCCGGTCGGTCTTGAAATCGAAGATGTTCCAATTTTCAGCCAGGGCATCCTGGAGGGTGATGTATCCATATCGGCCATCGGGATGATCGAGGGGACATCCTTTGTTCATTCCCGAAAGGTCGAACATGAATGTCGCGATATCCACCTGTTCCAAAATTTCCCGGGTCCGTTCCCTTTGATCGTTTCTCCATTCTTCCCGTGATAGCATGGTTCCCTTCCTTAATAAAAGGTCTGCTGTCGGTATGGCGGAGTCTTCCCTACCTTCCAGTGTAATCACAACACCGCTAGTTCTCAATGATTTATTGTTTTAAGTATAAACAACGATACCAAGTAAGTGCCTGGTACCATTTTTCAATTTTGTATACAGTTTCGCTTTTTCGTACCTGGTACCTTAAGTTATACTAAGCCAACTTCGGTTCAAAGGAGTGGGTATGATCGAAAAGACCTACGGATATTCCCTCGAGGATTCCAAGCAAATTGAAAAGATCATCGACGACGATCCAGTGATGATCAATCACATGGTGCTACCCAAAGGGGCGTTTGTTCAAGACCATCATGCAAACTCCCATGTCCATATGATCGTCATACGGGGAGCCCTGACCCTGCAATTGGAAGACCAGGAGAAACACACGTACTCACGTGGAACGATCGTGAATATCCCGTTCGGCACTTTCATGCAGGTCCGAAATGAAGGGGACGATGTCTGTGAGTTCTTCGTCGTCAAGACACCTAGTCCACGGGTGTACAAGTAGGTACCTGGTACCATTTTTCAATTTTGTATACAGTTTCGCTATTGCGTACCTGGTACCATCAAGGAGTGCGGATACATGGACAATTCCCCCTCCCCATTTTTGACCTCTGTTCAAAACATGAACGTTGGTATTGGGGCATTGCTTACCTTCGGCACCTACCCGCAAACGGCGGAAGGCGGAGACAGGACACCGATACAGTGGCGGGTACTGAAGAATACTGACGATGGACTGTTCTTGTTGAGCGAGTATCTGTTGGATTGCAGGCGATACCATCGGGAACCTGTGGAAATGACATGGCGTGACTGTGATTTGCGCGCGTGGCTGAACGAGAGGTTCTATCAAAATGCTTTCGATGAGTCGGAGCAGCGATGCATCAAGACGACAGTATGTACGGGCAATGGCGATGGCAGTGCGGATACCGAAGACAAGGTATTCCTGCCGAGTGTTATGGAAGTGAATGAGCTGACCGGGCTACACCTATCGGAATCGTGTGGTGCGAGACGCCTGACCGTGGGAACCCCATATGCCAGGGCTGCGAAGGCCGATGGTTGTCGCCTGTATGTGTACGACAAATCTGTAAAGTCCAATTATGTCATGGAAAATGGCGTCGAAACCGGCTGTTCGTGGTGGTGGTTGAGGACGCAGGGAAATGCGGCCTCACGTGCGAATTTTATCGGAACCCGAAGCAGTGTCCGCAGGTACGGAAGCATCGATTTGCCCTACTATGGTGTGCGTCCCGCATTGGTGTTGCATCGGCAATGACCTGTCTGTGCAGCAACGTTCAGGACTATCACATAAGACCCGACAGATCGGGAGATGGTTGTGTCTGGGAGTCTGATTTTACAGAAGTTAGACCGCCGAGCCCTTGCTCCATCCTGTTGAGCCTTTCGTGTATGGGCCCGATGAACACCATGAACAATCCGACATGCGCGCAAGCCCCTCCCAACCCGACCCAGACAATTGCTGTGGACATTTTTTTCAGTTCCATGATGGCACTTGAAAGAGATGGCATAATGAAAAATCCAATCGCAAGAAAGATGCTGCCGACGACAATGAGAATACTACCGATTTTCGTCATACGAGGCCTCCTTGTCACATGATACATCCAAACCTACCTGTTCCATAGATGGAGCACAGCCCTTTCATGATCTTTTCGTATCGCGGTGAAAAAAAATTGGGAATGGTGTTGACCTTAACGTTACGTCAAGGTGTAAGCTCTCCATATGAGTACGAAAGAATCTGGATTGACCATACAGGAAGTGGTGAAGTTGACTGGACTGACCTCACGTACGTTACGCTGGTACGATGAGTTGGGAGTGGTGGTCCCCGAACGGGATAGCCGTTCCGATTACCGCCGGTATCGGAGTGGACAGCTGAAGGATCTCCAACAAGTGATCTTTCTAAGGGAACTGGATTTTCCGCTAGCCCAAATCAAGAGGATTCTTTCGGATCCTGGCTTCAACCGACGAAAGGCGTTGGAACAACAGGTCGAACTGCTCACGGATAAACGGCGAAGGATGGATAAGATGCTGGCGACCATCGCCCTTGCCTTATCTGAAGAGAGAGGAGAATACACTATGAAAGACACGGAACGATTCCAAGGGTTTGATTTTTCCCACAACCCCCATGAGAAGGAAGCACGATTGCGGTGGGGAGACGAGGCGGTGGACACAGCCAATGAAAGACTCGGTTCAATGGATGAACGGCAAAAGATCGGTATGTCCGAATCGATGAAGACGCTTTTCACCGAACTTGCCGCGATACGGCAAATGGATCCTACCTCGATGCTTGCCCAACAGGCGATTGGTCGCTGGTATGAACTGCTCAATACCATGGGTACCTACACACCCGAAATGTTTGCGAACTTGGGTCGCCTGTATGTGGAGGACCAGCGTTTCACACAGAATATCGACAGCTATGGAGCCGGCCTGGCCCGTTTCATGTGTGATGCGATGGGTGCCTTTCAGGAAAGTGGAAAGTCCAATTCGAAAAAGTAGATAGAAAAGACTAAAGGCATATGAAACAAAGTCTTGTATGCCTATGGTTTCCACGATATTCTTGCAATACACCGGATCAACTGCAAATTCAACCAAGGAAGAGGGGGTCTTCGGGATGGATGCAACGCATAGTGGTTCTCCACGTAATGGAAAACCTTTGGTGGATCCGACATGGCGCGGATTGTATGTCTTGGGCGCTGTCGGGGCTCTGACCATGTTCGGATTCATGATTGTCCAGATCATCGTATTTGTCATCTGGCCACCTCCGTCCGATCCCGTAGGACTGCTCACATTGTTTGGCAACAACTGGTTCCTCGGCCTCTTGAGCATGGATCTGCTCTATATTGTCGATAGTGTCCTGTTGATCTGCATCTACCTGGCTATCCATATGACACTCAAGGATACATCCCCTTCGGCAATGCTGGTTGCGACAGTCTTGGGTATCATTGGCGTAGGGGCGTATTTTTCATCGAACACCGCTTTCGAGATGCTCTCCCTGGGTCGACAATATGCCCGGACTACGCAACCGGACCAGCAGGTGTTGTTGGTTTCCGCGGCTATCGGGATGTTCGAAACCTACACGGGGACCGCGTTCGATATCTACTATGTGCTCAATACGCTGGTGCTGTTTGTCTATTTTTTTGTGATGCGCAAGGCAAGAATGTATGGCAAGGCAATTCCGATCCTATCATTGGTAGCTGGACTGTTGATGGTCGTTCCCTCTTCGGCGGGCATGTTGGGGATGATCTTCTCCCTGGCTTCCCTTATTCCTTGGGCGGTATGGTTGATTTTGGTTTCCCGAAAGCTGCTCTCT
>Ga0154462_150_pt1 | contig 14958 bp, 15 predicted proteins | sample RifGroC2_FD_105655 | JGI IMG/M metagenome (GOLD analysis project Ga0154462, IMG submission 105655) | Spirochaetes bacterium GWC2_52_13
CTCCTATTGCTTGGCGATCTTCACCTATGGATTGGAAGCCTCGGTGCAATCGTTCGCCGTGCTGGAACCCCAGTGCCGACCGATCGCCCTGCTCGACTATGATACTATGGTTGCAACAGCGCTTGCGACAGGCTATGTTGATGGAAACGGTGCCGACTTGCTCGGCCAATGGAGGGTCGATCCCTTCGGATGGGGCGCGGCAAACGGGTTCCCGCCAGTGGCAAAATAGGAGGAACTGATGAAAGGATACAAGACGAAATTGCAGCAGAGTGCCGAAAAAAGTGGCAACTGTGCCTGTATGGGACTCGATCCGCAGTGGGAGGTCCTCCCATACCGTAGTGGAAATATCGCCGAGGACTTGCAGCGTTTCTTTGGCGAGCTGTTCGACGCAATGGTCCGCTACAACCTCGTTCCCGCCGCATTCAAGCCGAACATCGGATACTACAGTGCGTTGGACGACCCCCGCAACGGGGCTTTCGAAGGTTCGTTGGCTTTGGCCGGCGTGCTGACGATGCTGCAACAGCGGTTCCCCACCATTCCGGTGATCCTCGATTCCAAACGGGGTGACATTGCCCGTTCCAGCGCAAACTATGCCCACGAGGCATTCGATATCTGGCGTTGCGACGCCGTAACCGCATCCCCCTATATGGGGACCGATTCGGTTTCCCCCTTCGATGAACTTCGTGAGGGTTCACATGGCATCTACCTGCTCAACCGCACCAGCAATCCCGGGGCGAAGGATCTGCAGGGGTTGACTGTAGTGGATGAGGTCGACGAGAAGGAACTCTATCCGCTCTATATGGCTGTAGCCCACAAGATCGCCTACTGGGCTGAGAAGATCGATGGTATCGGAGCTGTGGTCGGGGCCACCAATCTCGACGAGTTGGGCCAGATCGCGACGTATCATGGGAAACGGTCCATCCCCTTGCTCATCCCCGGAGTCGGAAGCCAGGGGGCGAGTGCGAAGATGACCATGCAGGCACTCAGGCAGGCCGGGTACCCTGTCAAGTTGGCGAGGATCAACAGCTCCAGCGCATTGACCCACCCTTGGAAGCAGGCACCTGCACCTGCCGGTTGGCTCGACCGGTGCATCGCAAATATCGACAAGTTGCTTGAGGAGACCGCGCTGTGAGCTGGAACCAGGATCCCCTCAAGGTACGTGAGGCACTTTCCGGTTTGCATACCCGAATCCGTACCGGTACCGAACCGGTCCGATTGGCCACGGTCTCGGGTGTGCTTTCCACCAAGACAGCCCTTGTACGTCATGTCGATACCCATATGCCGGCTTTCTCGGTGGTCACGACCAAAAGTTTCCAGGTGACCCCCAATCCGGGTAACCGCGAACCGATCCTGTGCGAAGTGCATCCCGGTTCCTTCGGCAACTCGGTGGGACTGAAGAATCCCGGCCTGGATGTCGCTTTGGCCGAGTTGCGTTCGTTGCGGAAAAGCCATCCGATGCGGACATTGCTCAATGTCTCCATCTCCGCATCCACCATCGAGGATTTCATCACACTGGTAGGCGCCTTCGAGGAGGTTGCCGACCTGTTGGAACTGAATTTCAGCTGTCCACATGCCAGTGCGGGCTATGGTGCCTCGATCGGGTGCTCACCCGACATCTCGGCCCAATACGTACGGGAAATCCGCAAGGCCTTCCCGCATTGCAAAGCGCTCATTTTCCCCAAGCTCACTCCAAATGTCGACGATATCGGCACCATTGCCAAAGCGGTGATGGACGCAGGGGCAGACGGCATCACCGCCATCAATACCGTGGGACCGGAGATCCATATCGAGCCGATCAGCGGCAAACCCGTATTGCAGAACAAGCTTGGCGGAAAGGGTGGCAAGAGCGGGCGTTGGATACTCGACGAGGCCCTCGGATGCATAGCCGCTATCCGCAAGGCTGTGGGCGAGGAGGTCCCCCTGATCGGTATGGGAGGAGTCTCCACCGGTGCCGATGTTGCGGCCATGATCGGTGCCGGAGCCGATGTGGTGGGAGTCGGTTCGGTTTTCGGAAAGGTCCACCAGAAACAGTGGACAGCATTCACCGACGCATTGGTATCCGATGCCGCTGCGGTATTGGCAGGGAACGGCGATCCGGCGACGGCTTCAGGATACGTGGAGACCGACGCTTCCATGCGGTACGAAAAGAGACGCATAATCGAACGCAGGACCCATGGGGCGGACACTGTCGTATTGACGTTGGAAGGCTCGTGGAACTATGAGGCGGGGCAATACGTTTTTCTGTGGATACCCCAAATCGGCGAAAAGCCGTTTTCGATCGCCGAAGCCAAACCATTGACGTTCGTGATCAAGCGTCGTGGGGAATTCACCAAAGCCTTGTACGACTTGCACGTCGGCGACGACCTGTATATCCGTGGTCTGTACGGTGCACCGGTCGAACCCGATGCGACCGAACGGGCCCTTCTCGTTGCTGGAGGTACGGGTGTGGCGGTATTGCCGGCCTTGGCCCAGCGGTTGCATGACCAGAAAACGGCAATGCAGATATTCGTCGGTACCAGTGAAACCGCTTGTGCAAAGAGTGGGGAAGGGCTGCTCGAATCGACGTTGGAACAGTTCGGTCCGGTCAGTATCATAGCTGACGACGGTGTTCCTGGCAGGGTGCTCGGTTCGCTGGAATCAGCGACGGGTTCCGATGTGTCCGACCTCTCATGTTATATCGTGGGTCCGACAGTTTTCATGCGCATCGCGGCGGCGAACATGCTCGCGGCCGGAGTTCCTGCCCAACGTATCCACCTCTCATTGGAATTGCCCACCCTCTGCGGAATCGGCATGTGCGGCGAGTGCCTGTGTGGAGACCGACTTACCTGCGCCTGGGGAACCTTTGTCAGTTACCGATATATGCAGGACAACGCACCGGAGTTGCTATGATCGATGTACATGTGCATTTGCGGGATGGAATCCAATCGGAGAAGGAAACGCTGGAGCATGGTATGCGTATCGGTGCATCCTGTGGTATCTCGGCATTCTTCGACATGCCCAATACAGTACCTCCGTTGACAACCGAAGCGGCGATCCGTGCCCGCCTCGAGGCGGGAAGGATGGCAGCGGCAACCGTAGCGGAGGCAGTTGGGAACGACATCTTCTACGGCGTATATGGCGGTGTGACTGCCGATACGGACCAGATCGACAACATCGTATCCATCCATGCCGAATTGTTTCCAACGGTGGTCGGACTGAAAATGTTCGCCGGGCACTCGACGGGCAATATGGGATTGACCACGATTGAGTTGCAGGAATCGATCTACAAAAGCTTGGCACGTCTCGGATTTGCTGGAGTCCTGGCTGTCCATTGCGAGAAGGAATCGGAGATGCTCCCGGACCTGTGGGATCCTTCGAGACCGGAGAGCCATACGTTGGCAAGGGGGCCCAAAGCGGAGATCGCTTCGGTCGCCGACCAGATAGCATTCGCAATGGAGTCGGGATTTGCCGGTACCCTCCATATCGCCCACATCTCGACTGCCGGTGCGATTGCCCTGGTTCGTGCCGCCCGGGCCGATGGTATGCGAATTACCTGTGGGGCTACGGCCCATCACGCATTGTTGGATGATTCGGTTGCCGGTACGCCGGGACACCTGTGCAAGATGAATCCTCCGTTGCGTCCTGCCTCCGATCGCGATGCGGTGTTCGCCGCCTTGTGTGACGGAAGCATCGATTGGATAGAAAGCGACCATGCTCCCCATACGTTGGCGGACAAGCATGCGGGCGCATCGGGAATCCCTGGTTTTGCCGGCACCGTGTTGCTCATCGAGCGACTCAGGTCGTACGGGGTATCGGAGCGGCACCTTGGGCAACTGTGCGGATTACGGGCGTGCCAAGTATTCGGTTTCGACCTTCCTGTCCGTGTTCCCACAACGGAGGAACATGCGGTTGTCTTGGAAGACGCCCGCAACGCCTATCCGTGGGACCCGTTCGCAAGCATCAACTGACCGGAAGCTTGCCACCCAAGGTCATGAACCGCTCGACATCGATACAGAAGGCGATTCCCGCCCCAGGTTCGGCCAGACAAGGCACAGCGCGGATAGCTTCCAGAACCTTTCCCGTCAAACCAGCGCCGACAAGAACCATCAGCATCTCCTTCTCCGGTACCAGTTGTACACCGAAAAACTTCACATCCTCTTCTTTTCCGGTACCACGTGCCGCGAGGATGGTCCCTCCGGTGGCTCCGGCCTCACGCGCCGCATCCATGACTTCGTCGGCGGCTCCTTTATTTACGATGCAGGTGATCAAAGTGTGTGGACTATCCATAGGGTTTCTCCTTTTGTCTTCTGTTTCTTGCGACTCGGACGGCAGCGGATGGCTGCTGTGCCGCAATATCTGTGGAACGTCGAGTAGCATGGCGATACCGCATGCCAGCCGTTTGTTCCGTCTGAAATGATGTAATGCTGCCAACACCGTTTCCACCTCCTGGTCGGCGAGCAGCGTCAGGACTATCTCCTTCTCCGAATCTCCCATTCCCAACATGTGCAGGATGGCATTCTCGGCTACACCGGTTCCGAGCAGTATGGTCCCACCCCTTGCACCGGCGGCTTTGGTCGCATCGACCAATTGTTCTCCAATGCCCAGTTGTACGATGCTGAGCAGTAGTTTGGCATGTAGGAAGACGGTTTGCATGGCTTCATTCATAGGCAGCATTCCTCTCCAGGGACGATTGGTGGTCCTTGGTGTTTCTTGTTCGATACAGCAATCCGAGCAGTTGTATGGTAACCAGCGGTGTCATGGCAATCAAGGCAACGATTCCGAACGCATCGGCGAACGGATCACCCCCAGCTGCTGCCGAAGCCCCCAACGAGAAGGCTAACAGGAAGGAGCTGGACATGGGACCCGAGGCGACTCCACCCGAATCGAAGGCTATCGCGGTGAACAACGGAGGACAGCGGAACGTCAACAGCAGTGCCAACGCATAGCCGGGGATCAGGAAATAGGATAGGGGCAGCCGGAATACGATCCTCACCATGGCGAGACCCACTGCCAGTGAGACACCGATCGAGAAGAATACGAGTACCAGCGATTTTCTGATGGAACCACCGGATACATCGCGGACCTGGTCGGTCAATACCCAAACGGCCGGCTCGGCCAGGACTACGACCGCCCCGAGGAACATGCCGATGGGAATCAATATCCACAGGTAGGGGGAAGCACCGATCAGCGATCCGATGGTGGCCCCGATCGGCATGAACGCTCCATTGATCCCTGTCAAGAAGAGTACCAATCCGATCGCAGCATAGACCAGGCCTTCGACCATCCTGATCAGTTGCCGCCGCTGTTGGTGCAACAGGGTGAATTGGAACAGGATGAACAAGAGTGCCAACGGTCCCAAGGCTTGCAAGACTTCGAGTGCGCTCGAGCCGATGAGGTTTCCCAGATGCAAACCGGAGGACGCGGCTCCGGTTGCCGTTCCGACCGGGGCTCCCTCGACAGAGGCTTTCCCTATCAGACCCATGACCAGCACAGCTGAAATGGGACCGATGGAGGCGATACCGACGAGACCGAAACTGTCCTGCTCGCTACTCCCGCTTTTGCGGACCGCTGCGACACCAACACCAAGAGCAAGGATGAAGGGTACGGTCATGGGACCGGTGGTCGCTCCTCCGGCATCGAACGCGATGCCAAGGAAAAACGTGTCGACCAGAATGGAAAGGACCGCGACGATGGCATAGAATCCGATAAGTACCCAACGGTAGGAAACGGCCAACACAATTCGGGCGAAGGCGATGGAGACGAAGAGCCCGACTCCCAGGGAAATGGCCAAGACCAGCGAGTTGCGTGAGACGTGCGGGGCGAGGAGCGAGACCTGTTGGGCAAGGACTTGGACTTGTGGTTCGGCAATGGTGATGATGAGACCGATGATGAAACCGGAGGCCAGCAACAGTGGGAGATTCCGCTTTTGCATCAACGCCGCACCGGTGCGTTGTCCAACCGGAACGATTCCGATATCGGTGCCGAGCAGGAAGAGGCTGAGTCCCACGATGATGGAGACCGCTCCCAAGGCAAACTGTCCGACCGCGGGCCAGCCTACCGGGGCGATCGTAAGATTGAGGATGACGACGATGACAACAATCGGGATGACAGACAACGCGGTTTCCCTGAATTTTCGCAACAGGTTCACTTCGCCTCTCCTTGCAAGTGCTCACCAATGAGCATACCGGTTAATTCGGCAGTCGGCAAGCTGAACCGGGAACATTCACCCGAGCTTCGGCCAGGGGCGTCCGGTTGTGTCGAAACCTTGGTAGACACCACCAATACCCACGTGGTATATTTGCGACAGTGAGGGCTGGATATGTCAAAAACACCGTTTTTCATCAGGATAGTCCGTCCCACCTACGGGAAATGGTTACTGCTTCGACATCGGGTGAGAACTGCCGATTATGCAAAGATTCCCAAAGAGGGTCCGTTCCTTATCCTCTCGAACCATGCGCATGTGTATGATCCCTTCCTCATCTCCTCTTCGCTGCCGATCCATGTCAGGTGGGTCGCCGGTGCGTATCTGTTCAAGAACCAAGTGGTAAGCCTGCTTTTGGGCCGTTGGATCGGTGGTATCGCCAAGCAACAGGGGCGCAGCGACCTTCAGACGATCAGGGATATCTCGGCAGCCTTCAAGCAAGGTGAAGTGGTGGGTCTGTTCCCCGAGGGGACCAGGACCTGGGACGGCGAGCCGTACGGGTTCGACGTTGCGACGGCGAAACTGGTCAGATTGTTCAATGTTCCTGTGGTGCTGCTGAATCTTGAGGGAGCCTATGCGCTCAAGCCCCGTTGGGCCAGGTTCGCACGCAAAGGGTATATGACCATTCGGGTCGTACGGATCCTCATGCCCGACGAGATGAAGGCAATGAAGGTTGCCGAGATCATGCAGGTATTGGAAGACACCTTGGGCTTCAGCCACACCAAATGGGAAGCCGAGCATCGGATTCCCTATGTTTCACCAAAAAAGGCGGTGGGATTGGAGAAGTTGCTCTACCTGTGTCCCTCCTGTGGTGGCAGGTCTACCATCCGTACCAAGGGAGACCGGGTGTACTGCGATGCGTGCGACTTGCATTTCAAACTCGACCCGTATGACGACCTGGTCCTGGTTTCGGGTAATCCCAACGGTATCGCAAGTATACCCGCTTGGCATGCTTGGGAACGTGCGGAACTGGGCTCGATACGTGCTACCCATACCGCCGAAAGTCCATTGTTTCCTCCCGATAGGGGAGTCTTGTTCCAACATGGGGTGGACAACCGGCTGTTGACCTTGTCCCGGCGTTTCTCCTTGACGCTCGAGCCGACCCGCTTGGTGGTGAACTTTCCCAAGGTGGTGCCTTCGGGAATCCTGCAGGGATTGCAGTCAATCATCTTCGACTTTTCCCGGATGCAATCAATGATCATAAACGCAAAAGGTACGGTCGAATTTTTCCATGACGACGAACTGTGGCGAATCAGGATAGTAGGGGAGCGTTCCATCGTGAAATATGTGGAACTGTTCACCGACTGGAAGAAATTATACGGAAACGAAGATTCTGAGGAGGAACGGGCATGAATTGGAACTATATCATACACATAGGGATTATCTCTCTGTCGTTGCTGCTTGCTGCGCTCATGCGCGCCCGCATCAGGTTTTTCCAGAAGTATCTGATTCCGGCACCGATCCTTGCCGGTATCCTCCTGCTGGTCTTCTACAATTTCATAGCTCCCTCGTGGGGACTCAAGAGCGATTATCTGGGCGAGTTGGTCTACCACCTGCTCAACTTGAGTTTCATTGCCATGATGCTGCGTGTCACGGGAAAGCCTGAGAACAGGAACAAAGGCAAGCGGATGCTCGCCGAGAATGTGACTGCGGTGATCGGGCAGTACGGGTTGCAGACATTTTTCGGTCTGATGGTAACCGCGCTGTTGATCGCCACGGTCAAGCCCGATCTGTTTCCCGCGATCGGTTTCACATTGGCCCTCGGCTTCGAGTTGGGGCCTGGCCAAGCCTATTCGATCGGTTCGACCTGGGAACGCATGGGCTTTGTCGGTGGATCCTCGGTCGGTCTCACCATGGCGGCCATCGGGTTCCTGCTCGGCTCCTTCGGAGGTGTCGTGCTGATCAACCAAGGACTCAAGCGGGGCTGGATCGGGCAGGAATACCTTGAGAAGATCAAGAAGAAGAGTATCCGGACCGGATTCTTCAGTCGTGTGGAGTCGGAACGTCCGGTGGGTTCGTATCTCTCGACCGACGGTGAATCGCTCGATACATTCAGTTACCATATCGCATTGGTCATGCTTACCTATCTGCTCAGCTGGGGTTTCCTGACGTTGTTGACCAAACTGTTGCATCTGATCGGTCCCTTGGGGGTCGACCTCGCAGAGAGCCTGTGGGGCATCAACTTCATATTCAGCGCCTTCTGCGCCCTTGGTGTGAAGATGTTCATGCGATTGGTGAAAGTCGAGACCACTATCGACAATGCAACCTGCAACCGCCTCAGCGGATTGTCCGTCGACTTGACGGTCGCAGCCTCCCTCGGTGCCATATCGTTGGTCGCCGTCCAGGGGTATTGGCTACCGATCCTGGCCCTGGTGCTCGTAGGTGCATTCCTCACCCTGGTCATATTGCCCGCCTATTGCTCACGTCTGTATGACGACCACCAGTTCTACCGGATGCTGGTGATCTATGGAACGGCTACGGGAACGTTGCCGACAGGACTGGCGCTGTTGCGGGTCGTCGATCCGGAGTTCGAGACCCCGGTTGCCACCGATTACCTGTACTCGGTCGGCATCGTGTTCATCCTGGCGATCCCGATTATCTTGAGCGTGAACCTTCCGGCCTTCAGTGTGACCCGCAACCAGCCCGAACTGTTCTGGCTCGCTGTGGGAATCTCGTTCATGTATCTGCTCACCGCGTTCATCGCCTATGTGATCCTGGCAGGAAAGAAGGCCTTTGCCGGTAGGGCGAAACTGTTCCATATCGGAGAGTAGGGCATGGAGCATTTCACCGAAAACCTGCTGCGTCGGACCCGCACGTTCGCCGGGCAGGTCGATGCATTGGAATTCGATATCGACGGGTATGTCTACAATCCCCTATCGTATGCCTGGGACATGCACGAAGCCTACCTGAAGCGGTATGTGCACCAAGGGGTGCCGGTGTTGTTTCTCGGTATGAATCCCGGACCGTTCGGCATGGCACAGACTGGTGTTCCCTTTGGAGAGGTCGTTGCCGTTCGCGAATGGATGGCCTTGGACAAACCGGTGGGCAAGCCGCCGGCCGAACATCCTGCCAGACCGGTCAAGGGTTTGGAAATCGGGCGGAGCGAGGTCAGCGGAAAGCGGTTGTGGTCGCTCATGGCCCAGCGTTATGGTACAGCGCAAGCCTTTTTTGCCCGGCACGCGGTCATGAACTACTGTCCACTCGTGTTTGTGGATGCGGGGAAGGGCGGGCGCAATGTGATTCCCGAGAAGTTGCCCAAACCGCAGCGGACGGCACTGGAGGCCCTTTGCGATGCATATCTGGACGACATGGTGTCGCTGATCGCGCCGAAATACCTGGTGGGGGTGGGGTTGTATGCCAAACGCAAACTCCAGGAGAGCAACAAGCGTCTCGGTGGAAACCGGACAGTCTGTGCGGTTCTGCACCCCAGTCCCGGCAATCCCCAGGCGAACGCAGGATGGGCCGAGCGGGTTACGGTGCAACTGCAAGAGGCCCACATATGGTGATGCTTCCCTCCCGGCATATTTCTGCTCCCGCATACGCGAAGGTGAACCTGCATCTGTGGGTAGGTCCCCGACGTGACGACGGATACCACACGATCGCTTCGATTTTCCAACTGATCGATCTGGCCGATACCGTTTCCCTTACCTTGCATCCGTCCCCGGACCTGGCGATACGGTGCAATCCTCTGCAGGGAGTCGACCCCGAACACAACACCTTGGTGGCGGCGGCCCGGTTGTTTTGCGGGCAAACTGGACGTGTCGGTACGGTGGATATCCAATGCGAGAAGCGCATTCCCCTCCAAGCCGGTCTCGGAGGTGGCTCCAGCGATGCCGCTACGGTCCTGCGCCTGCTCAATGAGGCCTGTGGGAACCCCTTGGACCAAAAGGCGTTGTTGGATTTGGGAGCCCGGGTCGGTTCCGACGTTCCGTTCTTCCTCGGCACCTCGACGGTTGCCTATGTGCGGGGTCGGGGTGAATTGTTGGAACCTCTTCAGGCCCGGGAAGACCTGTATGCATTGGTAGTCATGCCGGTCGACAAGGGCGTCTCGACAAATCGGGCGTTCGCCGACCTCGACGCATTGCGTGAGCAGGGGCAAGGCATCCCCCAAACTCCCGATGGGGCTTCTCTGGCTGCCCGTTATGCCGAAAAGGTGTCCAAGTGGGATTTTTTCAACAATTTCCGCCCTGTCATGGGTGAGTTGGCACCCCTATACGACCAATTGGATGCCCTGGTGGCACAAACAGTCGGTTGTTTCGGCACGGTGAGCGGTAGTGGAGCGTCCTATTGCATCGTCGCCGAAAGTCAGCGGACCATAGGGATAATCAAGACAAAAATTGAAAGAATTTCGCATTATGTGTGCCTTTATTGTATAAAATGCTTGCATCGTGGACATTCTGGTGATACCGTTTCCTTATGATACAGCGCAAGGGGTGTTCGCATGGAAATTACCGACGTGAGGGTTCGTAGAATAGCTTCCGAGGGAAAATTGCGGGCGTATGCAACGATTACGTTCGACAATCAATTCGTCATTCACAATCTCAAGGTCATTGATGGTAAGTCTGGTTTGTTTGTCGCGATGCCTAGCCGCAAAACCAAAAGCGGGGAGTTCAAGGATGTCGCGCATCCGATCAGCAGCGATTTTCGTGCGACGATGCAGGACGCGATCCTTGTCGCATATGAGAACGCACCTCCACCGGGAACCGAAGAAGAGTACGAAGAAGAGACCTCCGAATGAAAGGTTTCGCTTCCGTTGTGGTCTGTACCAATCCGACTTTTGCTGGCACAGACCGCTGGGGCAGGTGCTGCCTACGGGAGCCTTCGATTTCTTGACCGCCCAAGAGGCAATGCAATGGACCTTTCGTTCCCTGCACTCGCTTGCCAGGGGAATCAGCAAGCTGCTTCCTGTCCGCTCGCTTCGTTTGGGAACAAAAACAATCTTATGCTCTCGAACCTACTGGACAAAGCAAGGGAAAACCTGTATTTTTGTGGGCGGTGTCTTGTTCTACGGCAAGGCACTGCCATACATGTATATGTGGGCGTAGGGGTGTAGCCAAGCGGTAAGGCTCCGGTTTTTGGTGCCGGCATGCGTAGGTTCGAATCCTGCCGCCCCTGGTAAGGAAAAGTACAAGGAGTTTTTCATGAAAGACACGAATTTGACCGGCACATTGCGAACGGAAGATTTTGGATCTGCTGGCTCCAGAAGAGTGCTGGCCGCGGGTCGTATTCCAGCAGTCATCTATGGAAAAGGAAAAATGGATCCCGTTCATATTACACTTGACGCCAAGGACTTCCAGAACAAGTTGCGCCATTTCTCCGAATCGACACTGTTGACCATCAAGATCGGTCGCAAGAACCATTCGGTTTTGATGAAGGACTTCCAAGAGAATGTCATGTTGGGCAAGATTTTGCATGTCGACTTCTTCGAGGTCACAAAAGGCGAGGTTTTGCGCACACACGTTTCGATCGTTCTCCATGGCAATCCGGACGGCGCGAAGTTCGGTGGTGTCCTTGAACAGGTCACCCACGAGATCGAAGTCGAATGTCTTCCCAAGGACCTTCCCGAGCACATCGTTGTCGATGTCACCAAGCTTGGACTGAATGAAAGCATCCATGTTGCTTCACTCGAAGTTCCCGAAGGTGTCAAGATCCTCACCAATGGCGAAACAACAGTTGCCAGTGTGAAGGGTGTGAAGGAAGTTATTGCAGCTCCTGAGACTGGGGAAACCGAAGTCGAAGGTGAAGAAGCAGCCGACGAAGACAAAGAATAGACGGTATAGCAAGGAGGCTCTCCTGCGACTCGTTTTCGGGCTGGGTAATCCAGGTTCCCAATATGCCCATTCACGACATAATGTAGGCTTCGATGCCATAGATACCATTGCGGCGTTTCTTCAATGCAAGTTGAGGAAACGCTTTTTGCGTCTCTATCGGCAAATGACGGTATCCTTTGATGGAGCAGTACCCTCGCTGTTGGTACAGCCGCTGACCTTTATGAACAGATCGGGGGAGATCGTGCACCATTTCATTCCCGACCATTTTGCGGTGGAGGACCTGGTTGTGGTGTGCGACAACCTCGATTTGCCACCTGGAACGATCCGGATCCGTAAAGGTGGGTCGTCGGCCGGGCACAACGGGTTGAAGTCGCTTATCCGGGAGCTCGGATCCGCCGAATTCATTCGTGTCTATGTAGGGATAGGGCGTCCACAGCCGGGGAAAACGGTGGTGGAACATGTCTTGGAGGTCCCTGATTCCGTCGCTGGCCGTGAGTCCTTGGGGCAGGGTGTCGCTTTGGCGGCGGAAGCTGTCATGGCCTTGTGCAAAGGTGCGTCGGTCGAGGAGGTTGCCCGTGAATTCAATACACGAAACGGTACGAGATAACTTCCAGGCCTTCTTTTCCCGCCATGCGATTTCTGTTGACCATGGCGTCGTCGCTGCTTTCAGCGGTGGGGCCGATTCGCTGGCCTTGCTCCTGCTCCTTTGTACAATCGTTCCGAAGGAAAAGCTGCTTGCCGTATATGTCAACCATCGCCTGCGTCCTGCCTTGGAGCTTGAGGCGGAGGAGCGACTCAATAGTGACAACTGCCGCGTGCTCGATATTCCTTTGCGGATAGTCCGTCTTGAACAGCAGCAGGTCATGCAACTTGCCCGTACCCGTGGCAATGGCGTAGAGGAGGCGGCACGTATCCTCCGGTATGAAGCACTGGACCGCGTCAGGATGGATGTGGGGTTTTCCTATATCGCCACAGCCCATACGGCGGATGATCAAGCCGAGACAGTACTCATGCGTCTGTTGCAGGGCGCCGGGCCCTCGTCCATGCGGGGTATTTCCGCTGTGTCGGGGTCGCTTGTCCGTCCGATGCTCTCCATGGCCCGTAGCGATGTCATGGAAATTGTGAAGGACTCATCCCTGAAGTGGTCGGAGGATTCCACCAACGGAGATCTCCATTTCCTGCGGAACAGCATTCGCCATGAGATAGTGCCCTCGATCGCACAGGTGTTCCCCCAGTACCGCAGGGCATTGGAGATGATAGCCCAAAGAAGTGCCGAGTACGTCGAGGCACTCGCTCCCCAGGTAGTACAGGCTATCGACCATGTCCTGCGTACCCACGACGATTCTGTCGGGTTGCATATACGGACGTTGCGTGAGAGTCCACGGGCAATCCAGGAGCAGGTGCTGTACCACAGTTGGTCGTTGGTGACCCGCGCGAGTGGACAGCGATTGCCGTATCGGAATGTGAAGACGATCTTGGACAGGCTCGAACAGAACTGGCCCGATGGGCTCCGACTCGATATCTCGGGAACCTACCTTGTGCGGACCGGGGACAATCTGATGTGGTTTTCACGCCAGCGGGCTCTAGCCGCTGGGTACGTCTCGTTGGTATATTCCGATTATACGTCGTTGGATGGATCCAAAGTGTTGGTGACCGGCGAGGATGCACATTCGGCCGTTCCGAAAGACCTGCGTGCACGGATCGACCCATCGACACTTGCCGCGCCGATCGTGGCGCGTTCGGTACGACAGGGGGACCTTATCCGGTTGGCCGAGGGGACCAAGCAGGTCGGTGCATTGCTTGCCGGTTGGCATATTCCGAAGGAAGATCGGTGGCGGATACCAGTATTGGAAGATACCTTGGGTATTTTTGCCGTGCTGGGGGGAACGTACGGTGGCAAGGACCGCATTGCGAAGCGGTGTCTGGCACCCACCCTTGCCCGAAACGTCGGTACATTATATAGTGTTGTGGATATAGAAGGATAGGATTGTGGATAGAGAGCACGAAGACGAGAAAAGACCGAATGCAGGTGAACAGGGAACTGAGGAACGGCCTTCCAAAGAGTCCGAACGTCCGGATGATGCCGGTCGGGATACCCGAAAGGATACGCGCAAGGATACGCGCGATGCCGAAGGTGACAAGAATTATTGGACCGGGCGGAACAACCAGCAGTACCAGCAGGAACACCAGCAACAGAAACGACCCGGCGGCTCACCGGGACCCAAGTTCGATTTCAGCCGCAAGAACCGCATTGCGCTGGGTTTCTTTGTCTTCCTGATCGCCACGTTCACCTTCATGTTGTTCAGTGAAGGGACCGCGATGAGTACCCAAGAGGTACCGTACAGCGCTTTCCTCAACTATGTGGAGGGAAACCAGGTCAATGCGGTTGAAATCCAGGACAAGAATATCATTACCTTCGCCCTTCGCAACAATATGACAGCCATGACCCGTATTCCCTACGATGATACGACACTCATGGATACCCTCAAGACCCACAATGTGCAAATCACTGGAACCGAGCGTGGTGTGTCCATGCTGCAGGTGGTGTTGCAACTGTTGCCGTGGCTTATCTTCATCGGCTTCACCGTCATGCTCTGGCGGCAGACCAAGGGTGCCAACGGGAATGTCATGGCGTTCAGCAAGAGCCGGGCCAAAGAATATATGGATACCGACGTCAAGACCACCTTCGACGATGTCGCAGGTCAGAAAGAGGCCAAGTACGAGTTGCAGGAGGTCGTGGACTTCCTCAAGCATCCGAGCAAGTTCCAGGAGATCGGGGCCAGGATTCCCAAGGGTGTCCTGCTGGTCGGACCTCCGGGAACAGGCAAGACGTTGTTGGCGAAAGCTGTCGCCGGGGAAGCCGGTGTGGCCTTTTTCCATATGTCGGGTTCGGACTTCGTCGAGATGTTTGTCGGTGTCGGAGCTTCGCGTGTACGTGATCTGTTCGAACAGGGACGCAAGAACGCCCCCTGTATCCTCTTCATCGACGAGCTCGATGCGGTAGGT
>Ga0154462_132_pt2 | contig 14576 bp, 15 predicted proteins | sample RifGroC2_FD_105655 | JGI IMG/M metagenome (GOLD analysis project Ga0154462, IMG submission 105655) | Spirochaetes bacterium GWC2_52_13
CACTGTTGCAAGGATATTGAGGGAGAATGGTTTTTGTTGAACCACCGAGGCCAAAGCGGAGAAGGTAGTCCCGGGAGTTGGCAATATTACCCCTGCGTCCAACAACACGGCACCAATCTGCCAGATACCCAAAAGTATCAGGACAGAAAGGGCTGTGATGAGATTAGTATTCCAAGTAGAACGATTCATCGGGAACAGCGCCACCAACCGAGGTATAGTCGAAACCGTACAACACCTTCAAGTACAGGTCCATGGCCTCATAGCCTTCCTTAGCGGTCTTGAAAACCAGATTGCATCGAGGGATTGCCGGAACTGCCAAGGCAGCTTTCATGATACCGACTTCCTCGATCAAGTTGCCGGCGTCCGCTGGATTCGCATTGACCCATTGGACAGAATCCTTCAACGATCCCATCACCAACGGCAATGTTCCCGGATGTTGCTCCACGAACCGGTCGGATACGACAACAACGGTCATCGGATAATTGCCGGTTCCCGTCAACGCAGACCACAAGGCTTGGACATCCAACAATGGAATGACCGCATCACTTGAATTGAGGGCCATCGAGACAAACGGTTCGGGCAAAACGGCAAGATCCACCTTACCGGCAATCAGCATCTGGGTGAGTTGTGCGGGAGCAGCAATACTGTAATCCAACTCCACATCTGTCTCCGAGTCATACCCAAGTGCAGCGATAAGGATCCTGGCCATTTGGTCCGGAGTGCCGCCAGCTCCTGGAATGGAAATTTTCCTCTGGGCAAGGTCGGTCAATTCGGTGATACCGGCATCGTTTGTAAGAAACATCAACATGCCTTCACCTACTATGGCGGCCGTCTTTACCGCTACACCCTTGGCATAGAGATTTGCCGCAACATTCGTGGGAAGTGCCGCGATGTCAAGTTCTCCATTGGCCAATCTGGCGATCACCTCGTTCGGTGATGGAAAGACCTGGATATCAACGACGGTATAGTCGTCGAGACGACCTTCGTTGCGTGTCATACCGACAGTACTGAAACCACTTGGCCCTTGCATTACCGCCATGCGTACTTCCACTTGTTGGGAAGCCAGTTGGATCTCTTGCGCCGCCCTGGCAGCCAAGGGAAAGCTAAGACATAGGATAACACTGACAATCAGCATCGGAAGGATTTTTCGGGAAACGCTCTTCATATAGTGCCTCATGTCGGAATCGGCTTCCGGCAAGCCTTGTATCAGGACTCGATTATGATTCTGAAATACCGCTTTTTGCCGGCACGGAGTATCATCTCACCCTGATTGGCCCAAGATGTATCGATATTTTGTTGAACATCTTCGACTTTCCTATCCCCAACCAACGCTCCACCTTGTTGGATCAATCGCCGGGCTTCGGAATTGTTCTTGCAAAGATCGGTCATTGCGAATAGTTCGACGGCCCCGATCCCAGCATCCAAGAGCTTTTGGGAAATCGTTATGGAAGGAAGACCTTCACGCGACTCCAACGACAAACTTCCGCCGAACAAGGCTTTTGCTGCCTCCCTAGCTTTATCCGCCTCTTGCACTCCATGGATTATCTTGGTCTGCTCGTATGCCAACCGTTCCTTCGCCTCGTTTATATCGATGTGTTCACCTTCATAGCGGGCAATCTCATCCAACGGAAGGAATGTGAACAGCTTCAGGAATTTCAACACATCCGCATCGTTGACATTGCGCCAATATTGGTAGAAATCATAGGGGCTGAACATCTCCGGATCAAGGAATACCGCACCCTTCTCACTCTTGCCCATCTTGTGGCCATCGGAACGGGTTATGAGATTGAAGGTCAAGCCATAGCTCTCAGAGCCTTCGATCCGCCTGATCAATTCGATACCTGCGACGATATTGCCCCATTGGTCGTCACCACCAATCTGGAGTTTGCATCCCTGGTTCCTGTACAACGTCAAGAAGTCGAATGATTGCAGCAACTGGTAGTTGAATTCTATGAAGGAAAGGCCCCGCTCAAGTCGTTGCTTGTAACTTTCGAAGGTCAACATGCGGTTGACGGAGAAGTGCTTGCCGATATCACGCAGGAATTCGATATAATTGAGATTCCCCAACCAATCGTAATTGTTCAGCATGATGGCGTGTCCCTTGCCACTTCCCTCGTTGGGAGAAAAGTCGACAACGGTGCCCAATTGGGCTTTCAGGGAAGCGCTGTTCTCGCGAATCTGTTCGATGGTCAGCATCTTCCGCATCTCGGATTTGCCGGAGGGATCTCCAATCAACGAAGTTCCACCACCTACCAAAGCGATGGGATTGTGTCCGGCCTCCTGCAAGTGGTGCATTGCGAAGAATGGAACCATATGGCCGATGTGGATACTTCTCCCTGTCGGATCGACTCCAACATAGAAGGTTACCGGTCCTTTGTCCATCAATGCGCTGAGACCTTCGAAATCGGTGCATTGCCGTAAGAATCCACGATCCTGCAAAACCTGTAATGCCTTGTTCATCGAACTGCTCCTATGCTCTCTTGTATTGCCTGGTCTCGGTTCGCATTCGGGAGACCAAGTCAACGATGGGCACCCTGACCTGTTCCATGGAATCACGGAAGCGCAAGGTTACCGTCTTGTCCTCGAGTGTCTGGTAATCGACTGTCACACAATACGGTGTGCCGATCTCATCCATTCTCCGGTACCGACGTCCGATAGCTCCGCTCTGGTCGTAGAACGTGGCAAAATCCTCACGCAATTCATGCTCAAGGTTTTCAGCGAACTCCCCTATTCCATCCTTTTTCACCAAGGGAAGCACGGCAACAGTGACAGGAGCGATAGCTGGATGGAAATGGAGTACTGTCCGAACGTCACCACCTTCCAATTCCTGCTCCTCATATGCATCGGAAAGGGCCATGAGCACATTCCTGGTCAACCCGGCCGAAGTCTCGACCACATAGGGCAGGTAGCGTTCATTGGTTTCCTGCTCGAGGTAGGAGAGATCCTTGCCACTGAACTTCTGGTGTTGGCCAAGGTCGTAATCGGTCCTGTTGTGGACCCCTTCAAGCTCTTGCCAGCCCATGGGGAAAAGGAATTGGATATCGTATGCATCCTTCGCATAGAAAGCCAACTCATCCTCGCCGTGCCTATGCCAGCGCAACGATTCGGGTTTGATTCCCATCTTGTGATAGAATGCCATGCGTTGGTCGCGCCAAAAGGAGAACCACTGCTCATCGCTACCCGGTTTGCAGAAGTATTGCATCTCCATCTGTTCGAACTCGCAAGAACGGAAGATGAAGTTCTTCGTGGTGATCTCGTTCCTGAAGGACTTGCCGACCTGGGCGATACCGAACGGGACCTTCACCCGGCTGCTCTGCACGACATTCTTGAAATCGACATAGATACCTTGTGCGGTCTCCGGTCGCAAATAGACCACCGATCCGTCATCATGTACCGGTCCGATATGGGTTGAGAACATGAGGTTGAAGTTCCTTGGTTCGGTGAACGAGCCTTTGGTTCCGCAATTGGGACAGGCGGCCTCGAGGTCGATCTGGTCGGACCGGAATCGGCTCTTGCATTGCTTGCAATCCACCATGGGGTCGGTGAAGTTGGACACATGGCCGCTCGCTTCCCACACACGGGGATGCATGAGGATCGAGGCATCCAAACCAACGATATTGTCGTGCATCTGCGTCATTTCCTTCCACCAGAAATCACGGATATTGTTCTTGAGTTGCACTCCGAGCGGACCGTAGTCCCATGCTCCGGAGAGTCCTCCATAGATTTCGCTGGACTGGAATATGAAACCACGTCTCTTGCAAAGGGAAACCAATTTGTCCATTGTCGTATCAGCCATCATGCAACCTCGTTCTTCAGTATCGTGATAGCCCGTTCAAGACGGGCGACGGCAGTTTCCATACCAAGCAACCGGATCGAGTCCAACAAGGGAGGACTCACAGTACTCCCTGTGATCGCAACACGGATCGGCATGAACACTCCATTGACTTTAATATCCAAAAGCGTCGCGATATCCGCAAGCTCCTGTTCCAGCACCTCGTCACCTACCGAACCCAGCTTACCGAGTATCGGCAAGACCCGACCCAAGACTTCCAATGTGGTGGGAATATCCTGTTTTTTCGGCAACAAATCCTCTACAGCCGGCGCTTCGATCTCTGTAAAGAGGAACCGTGCCATGTCAACGACATCTTCAAGGACCTTGAGACGTTCCTTGATTATCGGTACCAGAGCCGCGATCTTGGACATCTCGCTCTCCGATGGGTTGCCAGAAACAAATCCGGCATCCACCAGATAGGGAATCAGCATATCCGCAAGCTGCCCGTCGCTCTTTTGCCTGATATACATGCCATTGTACCATTCGAGCTTCTTGTAGTCGAATACTCCGGGTGCCTTGTTGATCTTCTCCAACGAGAACACTTCACACAATTCGTCCTTCGTGAAGAACTCCCTTTCGCCGTCATAGGACCAACCGACCATGCTCACATAGTTGATAAGGGCTTCCGGCAAATATCCCTTGGCCTTGAAATCCCGCACCGAGGTCGACCCATGGCGTTTGGAGAGCTTCTGGCCATCCTTTCCCATGACCATGGGCAAATGGCAGTACATGGGAGGTTCCCAACCGAATGCTTCATACAGGAGAATGTGCAGCGGTCCGGAGGGAATCCATTCCTGCGCACGCATGATATGGGTTATGCCCATGAGATGGTCATCGATCACATTCGCCAGATGGTATGTTGGAAACCCATCCGACTTGAGGAGAACCGGATCGGGGTTGACGTCGGTGTTCCTTCTCGTGATATCACCCATGAGAACGTCGTGGAACGTGGTCTTTCCTTCCAGGGGAACCTTCAAGCGAATGACCGATGTAAGCCCCTGTCGCTCGAGTGCTGCCCGTTCGGTTTCGTCCAGATTCCTGCAATGCCGGTCATACCCCTGTTGCTTCGATTTTTCGAGTGTCTGCTTCTCGCGTAGGGCATCGAGCCGTTCGGAAGTGCAGTAGCAACGGTACGCCTTGCCGTCCGCCACCAGCTTCTCGGCATACTCCTTATAGAGTTCGAAGCGCTGGCTCTGGACGTAAGGTCCATATTCACCACCCACGAGTGGGCCTTCATCCCATTCGACACCCAACCAATCGAGGGTATCGTACAAATCCTGCAAGGCTTCCGGAGTCGACCGTTCCTGGTCGGTGTCCTCGACACGCAGGATAAACGAACCCTTTTGGGCCCGGGCAAAAAAATAGTTGAACAATGCGGTTCTGACTCCACCGATATGTTGCATTCCGGTGGGAGAAGGTGCGTAACGTACGCGAACACTCATGGGGATGGTCTCCTCCTGACATAAGGTCATGTATCGACCCCAGTTGGTACAGTTTTATAGCAAAACGGGAAAAGTGGCAACAACCTGCCGATGGAACACACCTACAGGGAAAGCCAGGATACCGTCCGTTCCATGGCTTCCTCACGGGTCGCCGTATCGATGTCATAGGGAATCAGATGGGTTGCCTTCGGCATATGGACCCAGTTGTTGTTGCCCAAACCCTTTTCGATAACCAATATTCCGACATCTTGACTTACGGTGGTATCGTTCTCGCCGGTAAGTACTAGGATGTCGGCGGTGGTTTCTGCCAGGGCCTGTTCGGCTTCGCGGCGGATAAGCGACAATTGGCGCAACTGTCTGGGATAGAGCCAGCTCCAATACTGCGACCCGAGGTACAGATCGTCATCGGGATCCCTTTCATCGAAGAAGCTATATCGGGGATCACGGTTCCAGTCCCGCGGTCTTTTCTTGACAAACAGGCTGAGTATCGAGACCAATCCATGGTTCAATGCAGGAATCAACAATGCCGGAGCATATAGGACCAGACTTTTGATCGCGTATCGCTTGGCGAGAATCACGGCGATCGCTCCACCCATGGAATGACCGACCAAGGACACCTGCGCATACCGTCCGTTCAGTTCACGAAGCGTGCTTTCGGCCATCCCGATCCATTCTTTGGCACCAGTGGAAAGAAAATCCTCACCATCGGTCCCATGTCCCGGATATCTTGGCACAAACACATCGAAACCAGCTTCGAAAAGCCTGTTCGCTGGCAACGCCAGCTCTCCCGGATATCCCGAATATCCATGCAGGCATAGGATCGCCTTTGTTGCCTTCGGTTCATGGACCAGTGTGATCGGCCTTGCGCACTTGCGCACCGGTGGTTCCCGTTTTATTGCCATTGGATCCCCCTATTCCTGGTTCAATACATTCAAGAGATCTATCCTACTGCGCACCTGCGTCTTGAAAAAGATATTCGCCACATGGTTGTTCACCGTATTGACGGAAATACCGAGGGCGGAAGCGATCTCCTTGTTCGTGAAGCCCGATTTGATATGCTTCACCACCTCGTATTCACGCTCGGTGATATGGAATTTGGAAACATGTTCGTACGTCAACTCCCTAACCGGAGCGTGCGGCATCCGTTTGAAGTAGATGAACAGGTACACCAGTATGATGATTGAGAAGGCCATGAAGTATATGGGATAGGAAATATAGCGCAAGTCGGGAAATACGATGCTTATCGCCAACAAGGGGATCATGACAAAGGAAAGGATGATGATCGCTTTGCTTACTGTTCGCACATCGGGCTGGATTATGGTCTTCAGATTCTTCACGATGACAAATATGCAGAAGAACAATGTCGAGACAAACACCAACATCATGGAACTCTGGAATACCCACGTCGAGGAGAAGATCATATCGAGTACACTCAACGCCATATAGGCACCAGCCAGGAAGAAGAACAACACCCGGAAGGGATTTCTCCAAGGTTGGGCGATTATCCAAGTTGTGAAAAAGGGGACAAATGCTATCAAGAAACTGACATTTGCCGCCAATAGGCTCTGGATCACGATTCCCGTAACCGAAGCGACGGTGTTTCCCAAAAATACATCCACAAAGACGTTCAAGACCTGCAGCACCATGACCAGCAGCAACGAGGCATGGAACACGATAAAATATTTTGTCCACTCGTACGACTCGCGTATATGAAACACCACAGAGAGCACAAGCGTCATGCACCCTGTGGCGAAAGCAAACATGTACAGGAGAATCGTAAGACCTTGGTTCAACATGGTCAACTGTTCTTCAGTCCGATGAGCTTCTGGTTGTGCGACATGTCGGCATTTCCGCAGATATCGGAAATCTCATTGAGCAACTTGACCATTTGCACCGGTGGAACCCCACCCGAATTCTGCTGGGCTATCGAATTGTAATTTCCTGCATTCACCACAGCTAGCGCTTTGGTAGGGAATAGTTTCAGATGCAGGGAGGATCCTTCAGTCAGCAGGTACTCAGCGGATGATGAGAACTTGGGGAACACACCGCCTAGTGTCCTGTCTATGAGACTCTCGTCTCCAATCGGCATCCTGGGCGCCTGCAGGTGCAGGAGGTACCACAGGGCGATCCCCGGGTTGGTCCAGGCCAGTTGGACTTTCTTTTTGGTGCTGAAGGCTACTGCTTCCCTAACTTGCCCAGGCGTGAGTCCCATTGCCGAGAACCCGAATACACACCAGGTGGAATCAAACTTTCCCCTGGTACGTTCCTGGGCGGCACGTTTGACAAGATCCTCAACGGTCAGGGCTTCTTCTGCCCAGATTATCGTCATGTTCGTGTATCGGCAATCTTTTCGCATCTGGGAGAAATACAGTGACTCGGCTTCGGTAGATGTGACGATCAGCAACGTCTTGCGTGGATTTTCATTGATTTTTTTCCGCTTCATTTCACTGCTCCTTCTTCCCTTCGTCTACAAAAGCAAATTCACTTGTTATCGGCAATGCACCGAAAGAACCGTTCAGGTACAATTGCCCTGTGAGATCCTTCTTTGCTTTCGAATATTTGAAATCGGCAAGGCTGAAATATTCTGTAGCCGATTCCGAATTCTTTTGCGCGAACCAAACGGCATCCCGGCGCAACACGCCATCCTTCAACAACGATGGATTGCAATCGACAGCCATCATTTGGGATCCGTACGAACTGTTGTTCCCTTCAAAGACACTCACAACGTGTTCCAGCGCGAACGGGTGCAACAACATGCCGAAATCATCGACAACCAGCAATCGTTTGGCCGTAAAGCTCTCGAACATCGCCACCGCAATCGAAGCCAACCGACGCAGGCTCAGCGATTCGTTGCTGAAAAACGACGCGTAATGCTGCATCACGTTGGTATGCACGAATATCAAGCGGTCGTCCTGGAACCTGATATCCCTGATATCCGTAATATCGATGCTCCAAAGGAAATCGATCAAGTACTTCTTCCAGGATGGGTTCTTCTTCAATTGGTCCACAATCATCTTTTCACTGGTTGTGGACAAACCGAAGGGAAGAATCATCAGCTCTTCGGAAAACCACATATACACCGGGAGCAACGTTGAACTATCTTTTCTGGCAGCTGCCGCGAGATACGTGTGTGTCGGTGGAACCTTTCCCACCAGTCGTTTCTTCTCTCCCCGGAACATCTTCCCCCAACGGTACTTGTAATTGAGTTCCTCTGCATTGCCATCGACAAGCTTACGTTCGAACATCAGTTTGCGGGAACGTCCGACAAACAGGTGAAACGATTCCTCGTAGATTTTTTCTCGGTCCGCGACAAGTGTATATTTGCCAACCAGTGCCTGACCCGTCGCTTCGTCGGTGCCGAGGACCAGTTCGACGGTCATATCGGCCGGGCCGCCCTTCACTTCCGAGTAAGCGAAAGCGGTTCCCGCGAGCAACTGCAATGGATTTTCCATTTCGGCGTCGGCAAGTATGATTGCCTTCAATGCCTCCAGTGCCCTGACAAAGGTACTTTTCCCCGCACCATTGGGTCCGATGATCGCCAAAGTCTTGATAACCTTCAGCTTTTCGGTCACTTCCACAATCTTCGATTCGGAAAGCCGATTGTCTTTCACCGCTTCGTAAGATATCGTCTGTGGATTCTGAACCGAACGAAAATTGGATATTGTCATGTCCAGCAGCATACACATTCCCCCTATTTTTTCCTAACGCATGTAAAACAGATTTTCCATCCGTTGTGCAACAGCAGGATACGCTTGCAACAATGCAGCCAACCGGGCGGGCAACGCTTCATCGCCATGATTGTCTCCTGCTATGATATCCACCAAACCGCTTTGCATATAGCGGTCGGCCGACCCTTTCTCGACTCCATCCACATTACACTGGAAATACACTCCCATTTCACGCAATTTGGTCGTGACAGACGATTTTTCATCGAACCATCTGTATCGCTCCACATGCGCAAGTATCACCGAATGCCCCCGCTTGCGTAATCCGAATGCATGGTGAAGCAAAAACAACGGTTCCGTCTGGGTATCCACTTCAAGCAAAACGAAGTTGTCCAGGAAAGGTAACACCTGGGGGTCAAGAGTACCACCGACATATGTTTCACTTCCCAAGATCAACTCGATCCCCCGGGTCCCCGCCTCTTCCGATGCCCAAGAAAACATGGGCCGGATGTTTTGAATGCGTGTGGTGACCATGGGATTGTATAGATGTGGTGTTACCACAACCCGATCGAATCCTGCCTTCGCATAAGCATCCAATACATTCAGACAATCGTCCTTCGAACGGACGCCATCATCAACGAATGGAAGGAGATGCGAATGACATTCAATGAATCCCATAGGGTAACCTCATAGACCGATTATATCCTGTTTCAACTGTTTGGTATACATTAATCAGTGCTCTAATCATTTTTAGGCATCCATCTAATATTCAATCATCGGCTGTGCCGGTATTTGGGCTGTCCTCCAAGGATGTTTGATCTCCACTATCTCATGCACCATATCCGCGATATCGACCAAATTCTTGGGAGCATCCCGTCCGGTAACGACAACATGGGGAGTCTTCACTTTTCCCTTCAAGCCTTCGATAAAGTCGGAGAATTCCTCCATGGACACATACCCCTGTTTCAGCACATACGTGAATTCATCGAGTATCACAAGATCATACGCTTCGGAAGAAATCAGTGTCTTGGCCCTCATCCAGCCTTGACGGCACGCGACCCGTGTCGGTTCCTCGCTCTCCTGATCCCAGAGGAAGCCCTCGCCATAATTTTCCCAGAGGACCTCGAGCTTTCGGGAAATCAGCTTCTCACCGGTTTCCAGCGAATCCGGTTTGATGAATTGCAGGACAGCACACCTTCCCCCCTGTCCGAGGCTTCTCAGAAGCAGACCCATCGCGGCTGTGGTTTTCCCTTTCCCGTTCCCGGTATACACGATCAGCAAATGCACTCTTTCCATACTACGCCTCCCCCCACGCAATGCCATTGGTCAGAATTGAGCGGATGCGAGTGCATGATCGGACTGGTACCTACGCATCCGGTCAAGTTGTCTCTTTGCCTTGTTGTTTCCGCTGGACTGGAATACTTCACCCATGAGTTCAATCGCTTCGTCACGCCTTCCCGAGGATTCCGCAAGAAGTGCGGCGTTGTATCCCGATGGAACATGGCCACTTTGCTGCCATTCACGCAAGAACGCTTGATACGCATACGCGATGCGCCCTTGTACCACGGCTTCGTAGGCATCTTCGACACTGCTTGCTGTCGGTCGGTTCTTCATCAAGGCTACGTTCGACTGTACCCATCTTGGTGCAAGGGCTTCTGTCATGTCCAGGACAATTTGTTCGACCATATCCAAGAGTATCGGGGTCATGGAAGGAGCGAATATAACCGCAGAATCCTCCGGATCCAGCGAGAACGTCCGTTCAGACCGGTCTTGGAACGTTCTCGAGTAGCGGCGCTGTCCGGAGGAATTCTCGATGACTTCGTATGAAAGCGATACAAACACCTTCTGACGCAGATAATATGCAAGCGCCTCCGTTTCCACCACTTCGGTAGCAACATCGTCCTCGACGGCGACTTTTCGTGCATACACGTATTCCTCTACATCCAACCGTTCGAATTCAACAACAAGCGTGGCGTCGTAACCGAGAGCATACAGGCTTGCGCTTCCTCCACTGTACCGGTCGGTTTCCGATGGTGGCAAAAGCTTGAAGTACCCGGTGGAATCCAACGATTCCAACAGCGTACCGGTTGCATGGTTTGCCAACAATCGCTCGGAGAACGGCTGGTACCCCGAATACACTCTGAGTGGAAAGGTTCCACTCAAATCGGGAACAGTCGTGGAGGGACCGTACAGCATACCGAACCGGTACGGATCGACACCAGCGATCGCGAGGTCCCTGAATGCGGACATATTGTCATCTGCTGGTACCATATATTGTATTGGAACGTGGGTAGCACACCCTACAAGCAACGTCGCGAATACCAAGACCAATAGATAGGATATCGACTTCTTCATATGTTTTCCCAACCTTTTTCTTATCATACCGTCTGCAATATTTTTTCCGAATTGAACAGCCTGGAAACCATGAGGGCACATAGTGTCGCGAAAGAGAGATTCGAAACGACCGTCATAACCAGATGACCCACAGTCGCCATGCCCATAAAACTCTCTTTCATCATGAAAATGGTATTCACGATCGGCACCAGAAAAAGTACCACCCGTTGTGTCGGATCCATATACATGGTGGTGACCCCGACGAGAATGACGACCATATACAAAGGCATCACATAACTGCTTCCTTCTTTCATTGTCCGTGCTATACAGCCCAAAAGGGTGACGACCGAAGCAGTCAGCAGTGCTGTTGAAAGCAAAGTCGCCACAATCATTGCCAAAGCATGTCCTTCGATGACGAACGCCCTGAGGTCCGGACCCATCATAGCGGAGGAACCGACCGGGAGATACATGGATATCAGCAAACCGAGAAAGGTAGCGAGGGCGGAACAGATGGCGACGAGTGAGACATACAGGATCTTGCCCCATGCTATCGATGTCCTGGATACCTGGTTTACCAGGAGCACGGCAAGGCTACCCCGTTCCTTTTCCCCACTTGTCGTATCCAGCCCGGCATTCATGGAACCGGCGAACAGGAAAATCACCAGGAAATAGGGAACCAGCATAGCAAGCACGGAACCACCGGTTTGGGTGGCTTCAGAAGCCACGTCGACCATCACGATATCCAGTGTGTGCAGGTCCTGGCGATCCAATCCGTAGAGTGAGAGCAGGTCCTGTGCTAGAACCGATTCGTAATCCTTGACAACCTGTACCACTTGCTGGGCCGCAAATTGGTTTTTACGACTACTCGAGTCGAAGGAGACCACAACATTCGCCGATATCCCGGGTGCATACCCGACAGGGAACGCTATCGAAATTTCCGCAGACTGCGGATCGACTGCAGTATGGGAAAGGGACGCCGACAACAGCTCGGAAAAAACAGGATCCCTATTGCCGGTTATGGAAATGGCATACGTGGATTCCTGGGCGTCCTTCTCCATAGAGCCGAGTACCGTCCCCATACCAATGAAAATAATAGGAAGCACGAGCAACGGAAGGATAAAAGTCGAAAAAAGTGTCCTCCGATCCTTGAACAGGTTCTTCACTTCCTTTCTGAATATGATCAAAGCGTCTTTCAACATAAGGGCACCTTCTGTTGCTGTACCAACTGGAAGAACAATTGTTCGAGATCTCGGGCTCCATGCTCCTCGAGCACAGCATCGACAGGGCCTTCACAGAGCAATCTTCCCTCGTACAATATCCCGATCCTATCGCACAACCGCTCGGCTTCACTCAAGATGTGGGTGGAAAGGACAACGCATTTGCCATCTTCCTTCGCACTTCGGATAAAATCGGATACGATCTTCACAGCCAACACATCGAGGTTGCTGGTCGGCTCATCGAAAATGATAACATGCGGTTCATGCAAGAGACTGATTGCCAACGAGACCTTCTGCGTCATGCCGGAAGACAGTTTCGCGATCGGCGTGTCGAGGAACCGCTCCATATCCAGATCGAGCGAGAGTTGTCCGATCCTCTGTTGGATCCGTGCAGTCTCCATGTGGTCCAGATTTCCGAAAAACTCCAACATTTCCCTGCCGGTCAATTGTCCGGTCAGCTTCATTTCTCCAGTAAGGAACCCAATTCGATACCGCACTGCCCTACCGTGCGCCACTATATCCATTCCATCCACCAGGACTCTTCCCGATGTAGGTTGCAACAACGTCGCTATGGTGCGTAACGTGGTTGTCTTTCCCGCACCGTTGGGCCCAAGCAATCCGAAGACTTCCCCATCGTTCGCGGTAAAGGAAATTCCGCCGAGAACCTGTTTGGAGGACTTCCTTGTTGTGAAGGTTTTCGTAAGGTCCTGAACTTGAATCATGTGGTGCTCACTCTCCCGCAAGGTATCGTATGGCGACTTTGATCGCCTCTATCATGCTGATCTCGGAAGCGATACCCTTCCCGGCGATATCGAATGCAGTCCCATGGTCCACGGATGTCCTAAGGAACGGCAATCCCCAGGTAACGGATATGGTCCGATCGAAATCGAGTGTCTTCGCGGCGATATGACCTTGGTCATGGTACAGGGAAAGCACCGCCCGATATTTGCCGATCTTCGCCAAATGGAAGGCCGAATCGGCTCCCACCGGACCAACCACTTCAAGACCATCCCGACGGGCATGCTCGATAGCCGGAACAATCGCCAGCTGTTCCTCGTCCCCGAACAAACCATGCTCGCCTCCATGGGGATTCAAGGCAGCCACGACAAATGGTTTCTGTATGTCGAAGGCATTGTTCAGGGTCAACCGGTAGCACTCCTGTATCGAGCGGTAGACCCGCTCCTCCGTTACCGCATCACATGCCTGTCGAAGACTCAGGTGCCGGGTCATGAAGAAAATCTTCAGTCCCAATGTTTCAAACATGGTTATCGGAGAGGGGCTATCGGTCAAATCTCCCAATATTTCCGTGTGGCCGATGGAGTCGATCCCTCCGGCACGCAGCGACTCCTTGTGCAATGGAGGTGTCACCATGGCAGTTGCCATACCGTTCCGGGTAATCCGCACGGCTTGGGCAATCGATTCGTAGGCTGCGCGTCCGCACATCCCGTCTATCTTCCCGTAGGTGAACTTCGAGAGGTCTACCATCTGACGGTTGTACAATATGGTATCGCAATGGGAATCAAGCGCATCCCGGAGAGAGTCGTCGTCCGCAACCACCTTCTTGAAAGGATAGGCCAGCGCACAGTCCTTTGCCACCTTTTCAAATATCTTTTCATCTCCAAGAACCACCACGGTCGCCAAATTCCCATGTGCGGCGGCATTGAGTGCTTTCAAGACTATTTCAGGTCCAATCCCTGCGGGATCACCCATTGGAATCGCCAATACGGGTCTGTTCTGCATCGTTACTTTCTCCTCGATTGGAAAACTATACCAGCATCACCACACCGACGCAAGGGAACTGAAAAAAGTAGGGAATCGGATGTGGATTTACAATTGACAGATACGTTCTTCTCTTCTACTGTGTAGACATCGGTTCCTGAGAGGGGGTTCAACCATGAAATATCAAGATGAAGATGAGTGGGAAGACAAATATTTCGACGAAGAAATCGAGGATGAGGACGAACTGGCGATCGACGATGACTTCGATCCGAACGAGCTCAGGGAAGATGATGATTACGATGAGTTCGAGGAAGAGGATGACGACGATCTCGAAGGATTTTTCCTTGATGATGAGGAAACGGAAGTA
>Ga0154462_162_pt1 | contig 14167 bp, 14 predicted proteins | sample RifGroC2_FD_105655 | JGI IMG/M metagenome (GOLD analysis project Ga0154462, IMG submission 105655) | Spirochaetes bacterium GWC2_52_13
AACTCCAGGCCTTCCTTGGCGACTGTGATCAACTGTCCCATCGGTTGGAAAACCGGCCAGAGGATGAATATGTTGCGTGTCAGCATGAAGGCCGCGCAGAACATGAGTCCGATAAAGAATAAGAATACCATTTCTGAACCGGTCATGCCATAGCCGATATGGAACATGGCATATAAGGCGGAGCCGAAGAGCATCCCCGGAACAATACCGAACGCGGCCTCGAGCTTCTGAAACAGCCAGCCTCTCCAAAACACCGCCTCGAAGAACCCTATGGCCAACGAAAGTGCTACCAGCGGCACAATCCGTTCCCACGGTTTTCCCTGTAGGGTACGCACCAGCTCCCCCTGGATGAAGAGCACGAATATAACCTGCAGCAACAGGCTCCACCATATGCGTTTCCTTGTGATACCCAAAGCTGCCAACGATGTGCGCTCGACGAACAGCGTCCACAAGAAGGGTGTTGCTATTCCCGCGATACCGGCACATGCGACAGCATACAGTAGGAAATAGTACATGCCGTGGGCAGGTGTGGCGATATAGGTTGCCATCGATAGGAATCCGATGACCGCCAGATAGGAAATAGCTACGACAATCAGGGATTTGTTTGGTTTGAATCGGAACAATACGTCGAGGGGTATCCGATATCCATTGGTTGGGTTGGATTTCATGTGGGTGTCCTTCCTTTACATAGTTCTACGCTCTCACTTGGGCGTGTTTGTTTCAATTACTCCTGGCGATGAAGTACCGCCAGCTGTCTGTCTGTTCGATTTCGGCAATCAATTCGTATGTCAATTGCAGCTCGGCTTCCTTCAGCAACCGGTTGTGCCGAATGAGCATGGATCCAATGAATGGAATGCCCGGATTCTCCTTGACTGCCTGCATCTGCTCCCCGTTGTGTTGGATATCCCGCTTCAGGCGTGCAATCCTCTCCTGCAACAGGGGCAAGACCGTCTCCTTTTGCAGATGGCAGACAAACAGCATGCCCACATCGAACGCCGCATTGTTGGCATCCTCGGATTCCAGGCATCTGCGCAGGTTGTCTTCCAACGCTGCAGTGCCGGCGGCGGTTATGGAGAACATAGTCTTTTCCGGCATGTTGCCCTGCTTGACCTGCTCTCCCTGTATCAGATTGCGTTTCTCCAGTGTCTTGACCATGGTGTAGATGGAAGAGGGTGAGACGGCAAGCCACCGTTCAAAGTTTGTCTTTTCCAGGATTCCCACCATGTCGTAGGCGCCCATGGGCTTTTCGCTGACCAGGGCGAGCAATGTGGTGGCTATATTCGAGAGTGTGGTTTCTTTCATATACTACATACCTCGACTACTTTATATATGTAGTAGTCGAATATGTCAACATGTTTCCTGCCTATTTTTCATGGGATTCTGTTCGATGATGCAGTGGAGGAGGTGGTATGGATCGGTTGCTGCAACCAATAATTAGTGTGCAACCATTAGATTTAGTTGCACAGATCCAGCAGCAAGCGGGCAAAGTCGATACAAAACTGCATGTCTTTGATTCCCAGGTTGGCTTTATAATAGTGTCTGGCTTCATTCACATCCGATACTCTTCCAAGCAATGAAGCCGCCTCGGCGTGTGCGACATCGGACACTGACTTGTATCCAGCTTCATAAAAAGCTTTTGCGGCAACCGGGCCTACACCATTGATTCTCACCAGATCGGATAAACCGGACAGCTCATCTCCCTCAACCCTATTGCTTTCAAAATAGTCCTTTGAATTATCTATCCCCTCATCATGTAGCTTCTCCAGCACGGAAGGAGCGATACCAGGGAAACTTGACAATGGCACAGGTTTTTGCTCGAGGCTGTGTATTTCCCGTCTCAAGATGACCAGATATGCTTCCGGTATCCCACTGGTTGCTGCAAATGATGAAATCTTCTGGGGAGATGAAAGCGATTTCCCAAGCTGGGAAATAGTTGAAATATCCATATTCTCGAGCAATTGGAAATTCTCATCGATATGTTGCAAAAGGATTCTCCTACTTGGCAACAGGTTTTGCTTCTTGAGGATTTCCTTGTACTGGTGGACAGAGAGACTGGCCAGGTCAAGATTGTATTTCATACCTCATCTCCATGTACAAAAATGAAATCACCTGGGAATTGTCTTGTCAATATCTAGAGAACCATTGCATCCCGCCAGCACCTGTAGCTGGCAGGAAATGTTCCGGTAGTCGTTCTAGAACTTCCTGACTGGCCGGATATAATACGAAGTGTCCGAATAGGATCCCCCGACTGCCCCGATCCAGAAGTTCACCTTAGTGCCGCTCCTATCGTTTTCTTTGCTTGAGCTCCAATACAAATCGGCTTGGAACGAACCCAGATCATTCTTGTAGAGGTTGTTGCGCATGAGCACCAGTTCGTCTCGGGATGGCAGGTACCAGTCGTCGAATCCGTTGATCACTGCATCCAGACAGACCTCGGCCGCTACCGTTCCGTCATGCAAAGAAGAGAATACCCGCTCCCCTTCGGGCAATTGATCATAGATCTCGCGGTTGGCTTGGATGTGCCTGTTATAGATGGTGATATGCTCCGAGTTCTCCAGCCCTGTCCCAAAGCCGGTACCCAGTTGTGCTCCATTCATGGTGAAGGGGAATGCACCCCATTGGGCCTTGGGATCGTAGGGTGAACCCGACCAACGCTCCGGTGCCGCTTCCAGATACCTCCACCCGTCGCTGTACTCACCCTTGTCGTAGAACACCAGGCCGCTTGCAGGACCCCTTGCGCCAACCTCAAACATCCGCTGGACCGGCACGTCGACCTCCGGTTCCTCGACCACTGGAGGAGCGGGGGGTGCATCGGTCGACGCCGGAGCAGAAGTGGCAGTCTGCATCTCCCAATCGGCCAGCAGCGAATAGCACCCCGTCAACAGGACAAGACTTATGCCCAGCAATACTGCGCACACCAGTTTTCCATACCCTTTGTGTTTCATGTGGATAACCCCATACTTTTTTTCCATACTACGGGGGTATTCACCATAGCGCAAGGTTTTATCTGAAAAAAAATTCCAGAGCCGCGCAAAGGGTTGTGAAAAATATACTCGTATATCAGCGCAACGCTTTCTGTTGCCAATAGTAGATGGCTAGTTGCGTACGGTCCCTGAGTTGCAGCTTTTCCAGGATGATCGTGATGGTGTTTCGGACCGTCCCTTCGGTAATGAACAGCTGGGCGGCGATCTCCTTGTTGGACAGGCCGTTGGCGATGGCAAAGAGGATCTCGTTCTCGCGTGGGGACAACACGGTCTCCTGTACCGGCTGGGCATAGTTGTGCAATGCGTGTTCGCTGATTACCGGCAGTCCAGCATCGACAGCCCTGATCGTCATGATCTGCTTCTGCACATCGTCCGATTTCAGGACAAACCCGGAGGCTCCCACTTGCAGTGACCGGTGGATGCTTTGGTAATCGCCGAAGGTGGTCAACATGATGATCTTCACCTGCGGGAACTCATCGTGGATGATCTTGGCCGCCGCTATGCCATCCATCCCCGGCATCTGGATATCCATGAGTACCAGATCCACCGGATGTTCCCGCACAAACTGCACCGCATCACCCCCCGAATTCGCCTTTCCGGTTATACACAGGTCGTTTTCGGTGGAAAGGAGTATTTCCAGACTCTCGATAACCAGCGAGTCGTCGTCTACCAACAGTATCTGCATATGCGGTCCCTATTCCTTCAACGGTAGGATCATGATCAGACGAAAGGTTTCGCCTTTCTGGATACTCAAGCTTCCATTGATCGCTTCGATCCGCCGGCGCATGTAGCGCAGCCCGCTGCCGAAAGTCGCCGGTTCTCCGGTGGCCAGTCCATCGTTCTCGATCACCGCCCGGACAATCGCCTGGGTGATTTCAAGCGATAGGGTGATGGTGATAGGCTGGGCATGCTTGCTGATGTTCGTCAACGCCTCCTGCAACGATACAAACAGCAACTGGCGGACATAGGCCGGTAGCAAGGCCATATCCCCGTTGCAGGAGAATTGCACGGGGTAGACGAACGATTCGACCAGGTTCGTGATCCTCCCCAGGTCGGTTGCCCCTTGGGGTTCTATCTGGCGAACCGCAGTCTTCAGTTGCGTCATGGCGTTTGCCAGGCGTCCCTCAGCCTTCTGTTGCGACTCCAGGGCCTTGTCGAACTGGTGTTGGGTCAGGAGCGTACCGGCGGCCTTGACGCTCAATAGGGCGGCTGTCAATTCGAAGCCGAGGTTGTCGTGCAGGATTTCGGCGATCCGTTGCCGCTCGAGGAGCCGCGAGACCTGTTCGGTCGCGTACTGGTCGGTAAGCAGGTGTTCCTCCGTCTGGGTCATTTCGTGCAGGTGTTGGCGTAGTGAATCGACCTCATTTTCCAACCGCACCCGCTGCTTCTCCCACAGGAACAGCAGGTAGCCCGAAACGATAGCGAGGGCAGTCAGCCACCAGCTGAAGTTCGAACCGTAGCGTGCGAGCATCACCAGGGCCACAATGGTGAAGGCCGGTTTGTTGTGGACGCAGAAGTAGAAGACGAAGATGGGAAGGAATATTACATTCGACGGCGCGAACAGCGAGGCTACGATCACCACGGCCATATCCGCAAGCATCGTGGTCGGAGAGAGCGGGAACCGCCAGCGCAGTATGAGGCTGAAGATGGTGAACAGGTACAACAGGAGGGCGAAAGGCCCGGTTCGAGGCATCACCTGGGATGCGACCGACGCCAACAATACGCCGAGCAAGACCCAATAGACGTGACGGGGACGGATATCGGGTCTCGGTTTGGACACTCCTACAATCTCCTCTTGCTGCCTACCAACAGGAATATCACGGCATAAAAGAGCAACACCGCATGCGCGACAAGCATTCCTGCGCTGTCACCTTCATAAATGGCAAGCAAACCATGCGGGAGCCAGTATGTCGGCAAAAACATGATATATCCGATCAGTGAACGGGGCAAGAGGAACAATGGGATGGAAATGCCGCTGGCCAGGCACATGATCGAGGCGACACCCGAGAATACCCCGAAGGAGAGGTTGAACGTCCTGAACAACGAGTTCCATGCCAAGGAGAATGCGATGCACATGATGCTGAAGGAGAAGTAGAGGGCGAATATGAGCAGCCTGTCGAATACCGCATCGCCGTATATGACAAGGCTCCCGATCAGAAACAATACGATCTGCACCGTAATCAGGGTCAGGTATGCCAGCAGGTGGTTGGACAGGTACCGGAAGGTTCCCAATGGCGAGGCTGCGATCCGGACGACGATTCCCTTCATGCGGTCCTCGACGACAGGTCTGGTCAACAGGAAGGTCGAGTAGACCAGGACCAGGCCATAGAGGCTGATTCCCATGGGAAATCCGTCCGCGTTGGCGGGAATGAACAGGAGGGAGAAGGGTATCAGCAGGATAAGCAGGATGTTCAACGGCTGGCGGATATCCTCGCGTATGGCAAATAGGTAGAGATTCATGATGTCACCTTTCCGATCAACGGTCGTATGAGGAAAAAGAGTCCGATGGTGAGGGCAAGCAGGGGGAGTGTGCCTGCGAGCGCTTGTCCGATATTGTTTTCGAATATTCCAAGGATCGCTGTCTTGCCCAGGGCCATGGGGGTAAGGTATTTCTCGACCACCAGGATCACGGGCGTGTCGGGAAGGGGAAAATAGAGGCCGGCGAGCATCGGTGCGATCGAACCGTAGGTGCTGATTATGATATTCGCGGTCTTGACCGAACCCGATGCCAACATGATCACAGATCCGAGCAGTTGGTGGAACACTACCGAGAGTAGCATGACCATCAGGACGAGCGGCAGCGAGGGCACTGAGGCACCCAGGACGAACTTGGCAAACAGCAGGACCACAATGGTCTGCAGGAAACTGACCAGCACCGATGTTGTCAATATGGAGATGATCAGGCTGCGCGGATTGCAGGGCGAGGCGAACAGTCGATCGCGCATGGGGGAGAAGAAATCGGAGCCCATGGTCTCGAAGCTCAAGGAGGCCCCATAGATTTGGAAGGTGAGTGCGAACCCCACGGTCAATACCGTGAGATAGGGGATGGGCGACCCGTTGATTTCCGAGACGAAGGCTGTTCCTTTGAAGATGAAGTTGAAGAAGGCTATGAGCAGCACGGGAAAGGCTATGAGGATCAGGTGGGCGAATATGTCGCGGGAACTGCGGATAAGGTTGAATTTGAACATGTCAGGCCTCGTCGCGGAGTTGTTTCCCGGTTAGAGTCAGAAAGACATCCTCCAGGTTCGGTTGCTTCGAGTTAATGTTTACGATCGTCTGGTCGGCGAGCACGGCGATGATCTTGTCGATGATGGTGATGCCGCCCGGAACGATTATGTGGTACTGGTTGTTTTCCAGCGCGACTTCCTTGATTTCCGGAATTGCGCGCAATGCCTTCAGTTTTTCTTCCGATGCGATACGCACGTCTATGAGCATGTGCGCATCACCTTTGATCCGCGCGATGAGTTCGGGCAAGGTGCCGCTTGCGATCGTGTGGCCCTGGTCCATGATGCAGATGCTGGAGGCCACCGCTTCTACTTCCTCGATGTAGTGGGAGGTGTAGAGGATGGTTGTTCCTTTCGATGCCAGCTGCTTGACGAATTCGAGGATGAAGTTGCGCGACTGCGGGTCGATGCCTACGGTCGGTTCGTCCATGATGATCAGTTCGGGATCGTGCATGAGCGAGCACCCGATATTCAACCGCCGCTTCATGCCTCCGCTGAAGTGTTTGGTCTTTTCCCGCAGGCGTCCTTCCAGGCCTATGATCCTGGCGACTTCGAGGCTTCTTGTCGCCAGCTGCTCCTTCGTCATGCCGTAGAGGCTTCCGAAGAATTCGAGGTTCTCCTTCGCGGTCATCTCCTCATAGATCGTCAGTTCCTGTGTCACATACCCGATGCGACGTTTGATTTCCTTGTTCTTTCCATCCTGGTGGATGCCGAACACCGATATTTCCCCGTCGTCTATCGGGATCAGGCCGATTATGGCGCGTATACAGGTGGTTTTTCCAGCTCCGTTCGGTCCGAGCAATCCGATTACTTCGCCTTTCCTCATGTCCAGGCTGAAGGTATCGAGCGCCAGGTTGTTTCCGAATCGTTTCATGACATTTTCAATGTGGATGATCATTTGCAGTACCTCGAGTCCCAGTATAGGCAAGGCCCATGGATCGGGATAGTGACAATTGTAATGTTTGGAAGGGGATTCGCTTTGGTTAGATGAATCTTCCTGCATCAACGGAGAATAGCGCGGCGAGTCGCTTGGCCATTTGTCGACTGATGGGCTTGTAGTCCCGCTCCATGTCGGAGATGAACTGCTTGGCTACACCAAGTTTCTCGGCAAGCTGGATTTGCGTGAGATTTTGCATCGTGCGGTAAAACCGCAGGTTCTTGCCGGGGGAATCCTCACCTTGCAGGTTCTTGTACCAAACCATTTCTTCCACAGGCATCAGATTGCCATCATTCTCAATGCTCATGGCGTCCCCATACTCCAGCTTGAGAGAATCGATCAGTGTGCAAGGGATATTTCCTTCTACGCGGAATTCAATAGGGTGCTTTTTCACGACTACCAACATAATACACCTCCACGATGTACTGATCCTCTACCTTTTTCCAGCACGCTACCCAACGATAAGCAAGATGACAATGAAACGTGTTGCTGCCCAGCTTGCTGTATTTTTTTGTATCCTGGCTGGGCGGGTCCTGAAAGTCTGATATCATCAACCAACTTCTTCAGGGTAATCTGTGCATTCCTTGGCATTTCCCTGATAATCCGCTCAAACTTTGATGACATCACCACAGCATAGTCATGCGTTAAAGTACTACAATATATAGTACTTGTCAAGGTTTCGATTCGATAGAGAAAAAATCCTGTCTAAAAGAGACCAGGTGTCTTAGATACTATTTGATAACCTATAGCAATTTATAACCTACCGTAATCATATTGTGTTAGAATGAGTGAAATAAAATGATAAAAAGTAAGGGATTAATTACTTCATCATTATTTCTTGCTCTTCTAGTCTCAATTCTAAGTTGTGTGCAAACCCAGGAAGTTGATCCAATTTCTCCATATAGTGAGCCAATAGTTACCGACTCGGTTGAACAGAACGCAATTGCGAGTCTTGATGAAGAGGTGCTCTCCACTGAGACCAAAGAAGAACAGAATAAAGCTTTGGACTTCAATCAATATATGGATGCGGAGTATGAAGCGTCTCGAACGGATGAAAACACTATTGAAAGAGATGCAGAACAAGAGGGATTTCTTATTGAAGGAGTCCAAAGCGGAATTGTTGTTCCTTCTGAAGTTCCAGAAACAAGATCAGTAGCACCAGGATTAGGATCAGAACCTTCTGAGCAGCCTCCGGAAAATCTGGAAAAATCATTGCCAATCCAAGGAGAATCGGCGGTTGCTTCAATTTCCGTTTCTCCTATTCAAATTTCTGAGCCTACAATTGAGTCTAATCAGCAAGTAGCTGCCAGTAGGATCGTGGAACCAACTACTTCGGAAAGTACAGAGGGGACCTTAATGCCTATTTCAATAATTATATTCAGTGCCATCTCGATACTGTTGATACTGCTTTTAGTTTTCATCGATAGGTCGAAGAAATACAAGGAACAATTCCAGGCGGCGGAACAACGGATCTCCACGCTTGGGATTGCCGATATAGAATCTGCAAAGAACATGTTGGAGGATCTCCAAGAGGAGACTCAAGCTATAGAATCGGAACTCATAAGGATAAATGCCCATAGGATTCAACTCAAATCCGAAAGAGGTACGTTGGAACAGGATTGTCAGAAATTAGAAACCAAGATCAATAACCAGAGGATCAAGCTCTCTCGGACAAAAGAACTGTACGCGGCAGTGGAATATGCAGTTGAGCGTTTCTATAAAACGGACATTCCCGATGAATATTTCAGACCTCTTGACGATGAAGAGGTGGCGGATATCGATTCCATAGCACCCTCCGTGATGTTGAATCTCAACTACATGAATTACCAAGAACTCCGGAAAGAGTTCAGGATCAACCAAAAGCAGATCGATTCTCTTCTTGAGAATTATGCGCAACGATATACTACCAAGGCAAATCAGGCAATCTACAAATTGATGGTGATTTCACTCCGATCCGAACTGCAGAACATTCTCTATAATCTGAAGCATGAGAAGCTTGACAATGCATTGTTCCAAGTTCAATCGTTGATATCGAAATACCTGGTGATTGTTTCCGATGGTAATCAACAAATTGCAGGAACTATGCGTAAGTTTATCGGTGAGTTGGAACACCTTTTCGACAATTCTGTAAGAATTGAATATGAGTACTACATTAAGAAAGAACAGGCACGACAAGAACAGCTTGCCCTACGACAGCAAATGCGCGAGGAAGCGGAAGAGCGAAAGCGATTGGAAGAGCAGAAAAAGCAGGTTGCTCTTGAAGAGGCGAAGTATCAGGCCGAGATCGCGAAGATTCAGGACTTGTTGGCTCAGGAGCCGGAAGATTCTGAAAGAAGGGCAGACATAGAAGCGAAACTGCAGGAGCTCAATGTTCAGCTAGATCTTGTTGAAGAGAAAAAGGAAGAAATTACCAAACTTCAGAATGGCAAGGCCGGTAATGTGTATATCATCAGCAATCTCGGATCGTTTGGGGATAAAGTATTCAAGGTCGGTATGACCAGACGTTTGGACCCCCAAGAAAGAGTTGATGAACTCGGTAGCGCAAGTGTTCCTTTCAAGTTCGATGTGCATAGTTTTATCTTTTCTGAAGATGCTGTCGGTTTAGAAAACGAAATGCACAATCGATTACGTGCAAGACGATTGAATAAAGTTAATCTTCGGAAAGAATTCTTTGAAGTCTCTTTGGATGAACTTGAGCAGATAGTACTTGATATCAACCCGACAGCCGCTTTTAACAGGACTATGCTTGCAGAGGATTACAAGCAATCGCTCTCCTTGGGAGAAGAGGAAATTCCACTTTCCAACTCTGATGATACTATTGAACAATCCGATGAAGATGATCCAGATAATGGTGAAAACGATTAAGCAGCCTCTACCAGATCACTAAAATCTTGAAAATTAGAATTTAAGAATTTTGAATACAAAGTGTAAAACACGTACCAGGTACCTTCAAGCGGTCTTCATTTCCAGTAAAAAGTCCCCCAACGCATTCCAGATCAATTTATGGCCATCAACATTAGGATGTATTCCATCCTTACACAGGAGGGTGTTGAAGTCACCTACTCCAAGAAACCTGCTACGGATATCCATGATTCGGGTATCGGTTTCTGTGGCAATCTCCTTTATTCGCACTGAATATTCTTCTTGACCGCGGTACATACAATCACTGTGGCCAAGCCACTGGAGGATTGTTGAGGTATCGAGCCCCGATCTGCCCAAGTGTTGTATGTACAAATTGGCATTGATGGGAGGTAAGGTCATAAGAATTGGAGTTACCTTTTCTGTTTTCAACAGCGAAATCATCGAGCGTATCGTGTCATCAAACTGGGCAAGCGGAGTTCTTGGTTCATGTCTCTTCTCAGGATATGCCACGATTTCTTTCCACCGGTAGTCGCAGTCGTTCCCGCCATACTCCAGGAGTACAAAATCGGATACCAGTCCACGTATTATTGCACGTTGCAGTAATTGCAATCCTTTGGTGGATGTATATCCGAAATATGAATTGTTACGAATACATATGTTTGGTGATGTGGACTGGAAGGAAATGGCTCCATTAGGCATGTGGACATAGTTTCCTTCAGAATCATCGTACAGTATTCCCCGCATGATTGAATCACCAAAAATTCGTAATCGCCAAATCATCTGTTCCATAAGGAGGCCTCCTGATGATATCAGTATTGGAAAAATCTGAGAGATGTATGAATATTTTATGTGAAATATAACAAATAGTCGGAAGGTTGAATGCGAAATGCCTTACCATCGAACAACTCCAGGTAGAGATTGTCGACTCCATCAATCGTGGTCGGGGAAGGCTCTGGAAACGGTTCGATCCAATCACCTGGAACAGATTGAATCAATACCGCGGTTCTGTAAAACAGGTACCAGGTACTTGCAAAGCAAGGCCGTGCAAATGATTGCACGGCCTTGCCTCATACCCCGAACGCGATTCGAACGCGTGACCCCTTCCTTAGGAGGGAAGTGCTCTATCCAGCTGAGCTATCGGAGCGAAGTGTCTGTGATGATAGGTGATTCTGCGCTAGTTCGTCAACATCCATATGCATAAGAGGGTGTTATCGAGCACAGGAAGAATGGGTATTACTCGAATTTTTCCAATGAATCAATTCGAACCGATAGTGATCACCACCTTGCCCTGGGCATGGCCTTCGCTTACGTATTGCATCGCTTTCGCCGTCTGCTCCAACGGATAGCGCCGATCTATGACCGGGCGCAGCTTGCCGGAAACGACCAGCTCAAGGACGAACTCCAAATCCCTCACATTGGGTTTCGCAGCGAGTGTACGTATTTTCCTGTTGCCCAGCGACAGGAACGATCCAAAGAAAAGCGCAGTGAGTATCTGCTTCAAGGATCCTCCCACCATAACGAGCATGCCATCTGGAGCGAGGATGCGCTTATAGGCCGGGAGCGGGTGATGGCCATTGATAGCGATGATCCGGTCGAAGTGGCGATTGCCGGTGGTGATATCCTCGATCGTATAATCGATTACTTCGCTTGCTCCCAGGCTGCGTACGAGTTCGGTATTGCGTGCGCTGCAGACAGCGGTCACGTGTGCGCCAAAATAAGAAGCCAATTGGACGGCATATGTACCGACACCACCTCCAGAGCCATAGATGAGAACGTTCATTCCCGGCTTGATATCCCCCTTGTCGCGCAAGGCCTGCAAGGCTGTTACAGCGGCCACCGGGACTGCGGCGGCGAACTCGTCGGTAATGGCGGCCGGTTTCAGGACCAGTGCATCCTCAGCAACAGCAACATATTCGGCAAAGCCACCGCATCCGTTGTCAGAGATATCTCCGACCACCATGTCGCCTGGTTTGAAGGTGCTGACTTGTCCACCCACCGCTTCGACGATTCCCACGATATCGGCACCAAATATCCGGCTCTTCGGCATGCCGATCCCCATCTGAATCGGACGGTAGTCGAGCGCATTCACGGATGCGGTATGGATGCGCACCAATACATCATGGTCCAGTGGAATCGGTTTCGGTACTTCGCGTAGGACCAGAGTTTTCGACGACTTCACCTTCTCAAACACAATGGCTTTCACTTGTTCTCTCCCTTTGTTTCATACCCGAAGACTTCACCTATCTGTACACCGAAAGCGTCGGCGATACGGAAAGCCAACTCCAGGGATGGAGAATATTTTCCGGCTTCTACCGCAATAATGGTCTGACGGGAGACGCCGGTCTTCTCTGCAAGCTGCTGTTGGGTCATTTCATTGGCAAAGAAGCGCAATGTCCTGATAGTGTTGGTGATTTCAATGTTCTTCTTCAATTTAGAGCCCCTTGCGATAGTAATAGATACTGAAACCACCCTCAGCCAGAGAACCGATGCTGAAGGAAAAGAATAGGAGGTTGAGCATGACAAACGGCGGTTGTCCGAGCATGAGCGAAACCAAGGCAGCTACGAATCCAATGCCAGCGAAGATGAATCCGATTCGCGAGGACTTCAGTCCGATCAACGTGTCCATCTCATCTTCAACCATCGAGGCTTCGATTGTATGGTTGATTTCCTTATCATCATAATTGCGTTGCTTCACCGCGATGGCGATGGCATAGAGGATATGGAAGATGATCATGATGATGATCGAGGCGACAACACCGATTCCGATAAAGAGCAGCATGGTCCCTGCCCAGAATTTCAGGTCGTTTGCATCTTCCAAGCCATTCCTGTAGCGCCCGAATGCGTAGATGTAGTAGGCGACAAGGACCACAATGCCCGACAGCATATTCGTAAGAATCTTCTTTTCTTGATACGACATATATCGTTTCTCCTCTCTTTGTATCCAATAGTAAGCTTTTATAGACACAATGTAATACAGAACATACTAAATGTAAAGTATTTTTTACATATAATTATTACTATGGCATATTCGCAATTTTCAAGCCAATGCGATGTGATTGTCGATGGTAGTTGCGATAGGAATTCGGGTGAAAGAGGGTGGGATAATATATCAGAATCAATTTCCGATAGGTCAAAAAATAAGTACGTTGAAGTCCCGAAAGTTTTTTTATCAATAAAGATGGAAGAGTGTTGAATAAATATACTTATTTATGTATATAATTCCGATAACTTTACCAAAATATCTGGTCGATGATTTCCCAGTGTGGAAGTGATCGGTTGGGATTTGGGGAAACCATACAGGAGGTATGTATGAAGAAAGTTTTTGCTGTAATCATGATTGTCGCTCTGGCAAGTACCATGGCAGTGTTCGCAGCTGGTGGACAGGAAACTGCTCCCAGCTCTGTAAAAGTCGGTTTCATTGGTCCCATGACCGGTGACTACGCAAACTATGGCGATCTGATCTCCAAGGGTGTCCTTTTGGCGATCGAAGAAAAGAACGCAACTGGCGGAATCGCTGGAAAAGTCAAGGTTGAGCTGATCATCGAAGACTCCGAAGGTGACCCGCAGAAGGGTCTCGCAGGTATCGAGAAGCTCTCCAGCTCCGATAAGATTGTTGCATTGACCGGTCCGGTGTTCACCGGTGTATCCTTCGCAGTTGGACAACGTGTCCAGGACGAAGGTATCATGATGGTCACTCCTTCCGGCACACACAAGGATATCACAGCCATTGGAAACTATGTGTTCCGCACAGTGGCAAGTGATGGTCTGCAAGGTGAAGTCTCCGGCCATTATTTCTATGAGAAGCTTGGTGTTCGCGAACTTGGCGTCCTGTACGTGAAGAACGACTACAGCCAGGGCTTGTATGAAGGAACCAAGGCTAGCTTCGAGAGCCGTGGTGGAAAAGTCACCATTGCAGAGACCGCACAGATCGGCGACAAGGATTTCAAAACCCAGTTGACCAAGATCCGTGCTGCTGCTCCCGATGCCATCTACATTCCAAACTACACCGCTGAAATGGCTCAGATCCTTGAGCAGGCAACCCAGTTGGGACTGGATATTCCATTCGTCTCCAGTGATGGTTTCTCGAATCCTGAGATCTATGACCTGGCCGGTGCCTATACCGATGGTGTCATCTATGTCGGTCCGACCCAAGTTGCCGA
>Ga0154462_143_pt2 | contig 13983 bp, 11 predicted proteins | sample RifGroC2_FD_105655 | JGI IMG/M metagenome (GOLD analysis project Ga0154462, IMG submission 105655) | Spirochaetes bacterium GWC2_52_13
CCAAGGACCACAATGACGGAACCAAGAAAATCCATCGGTCTCATCCAGTACCTCCCGAGTAGTCTGCAAACGCTCCGCTTTCACACGAAGTCTATCGACACGTGTGGAGCCTTTCAGACCACTAGAATTCGAATACTTGCTTCCACACCATCCTGAAGCCCTGCGAGGCATCGCCCAATTGCGACTGTTCATTCAAACCGCTGGTCCAGACAGACCCGTCCTTTTTCAACACCACCGCATGGTCCCGCCCCGCAGCCACATCGGCGACATCGTCAAGTACGGAAACAAAACCCACGCTGGTGGAGGTGTTCGCCGTTGTGCCGATTCCGTATTGTCCATACCTGTTGCTGCCCGCGACCTTCAAGTCACCGGTATCTGCGAGTATCCATGAATTGTAGAATCCCGCGGCTATATCGGAGATATTCGAGGCGACCGATATCCAGCGGGTGGAACCGGTGGTGTTGCCGGTACCCAGTTGACCCTGTCCGTTGTCACCGGAAGTCCAAACACTTCCATCCTGCTTCAGGATCACCGTATGGTTGCGTCCCGGTGCGACAGTCTTCACCTTATCGGTTATGAAGGTAGGTTCGACCACATCGTTCTTGTGTCCAAGTCCGAGCTGGCCGTACGAGTTGTCCCCGAATCCGTACAGGTTACCTTCATGGTCGAGCAGGAACGATGTCTTGCTCAAGCTGGAGAACACCCTGGCGCCATCCTTGGCAATCTTGACCGGTGCGGTCCGTGTCGTCTTCGAACCGTCCCCGAGCTGCCCCACGTCATTCTGCCCGACAGCCCACACACTGCCATCCCGTTGGACATACAACGAATGCCCGTATCCGGCCGCAACGCTCACGACGTTGTCGGCGATCCTCTTGAAGGACAAGCTGTTGCTCCGCGTTCCGTCGCCGAGTTGGTAATCCTCATTCCTTCCAGCGCCATACAGGATTCCCGTATCGGCAATGTACAAGACATGAGCGAAGCCCGCGGCGATATCGGAAATGGAGGAACGCAACGGGGAAAAGGTCTTCTTGGTACTGGTCGATCCATCCGCCATCTGACCGAATTGGTTCAAGCCGGCACCCACAAGGAAACCGGTCCTACTCAGCGCAAACGATGCGAAGTGCCCTGCCCCCACCCTGTCTACCGGAACTTCAGTCTGACTCGGCTTCGGTTGTTGTCCACCGACCACTGCGGGTGCCGGTGCAGGAACGACAGGAGGAATACCAGTATCCGTACCGATCGATTCCATGGTGAATTCCACGGTCTTTCCCGCATGAGCGTCGTCGAGAACACCCAACACAAGCAGATACACAATTCCCGGCTCAAGGCGGGACTCGATCGCATCATGGAGTGTATTGCCATCATAATTCTCAGCGAGTGTCAGATCGCCCTTGTTGAAGGGATCGTGGAGTGAATAGTAGAGGGGTATGGAAGCTTGGGTGAGATGGGTGATGCGATACTGTCCTGCTTCGGGAACCTCGAACATCACCATGGGAAAACTACTGCCCAATACGACACCGAACGGATCCTCCACGGAGGGAATCTCGACCATGCCATTGGAATCGGGAGTGTAGACGATCATATCGTTACCGGCCGATACTGCCGACGCCGCCATGCGACCTTCGGCGCCATGGAGCAGTACCGAGCCTTTGCCATCGGTCCTGGCAAAGAAGAAATCGTTGCCGAAGCTTTCCAAATCGGCGATCCATTGGAAATTCTTGGGCTCAACCAATGTCAGCAGGATACTCTTTTCCCACGTCTCTCCGGCATCGGAGCTGGACAGCGAGGTGTAGGAACCGGTGATCGGATTCAAATAGATGGCCGCGACCGTTCCGTCGTCAGCGGTTGCTATGTGGACGGTAACTGCGCTGGTATCGGTGGGGAGCACGGTGCCATCCCCATAGACAGGCCAAAATTCAGGCGAACCGCCCGTAGCGTTGCGGACCCTCAGGATCGTCAATCCATCCTTGTTGTAGGAGGCGATATAGAGCAGGTCGGGATCCTGGGGATCGACGGCCAGTCCTAACCGGCCTCCGGACGATGGTGCGATCCGTGTAGTGTTCCATGAGGATCCGTTGTCCTTGGAAACCGAGAGTTTCACCGCGAACCCATCGTTGTTGTCCTGATACACCGTGTACAAGTTGCCATGGGCCGCACGCAAGTTTCCCGAATAGCCGGTCGAGCCCGAATCGGTGTATTTGGTGAATCCATTCTTCACCTGGTAATAGCCACCGTCGACAGACTTGGCATAATTGTAGTCCCAGTAGCTGTCATGCCTATGGAACACCATATGGATGGTTCCTTTCGAATCGGTCACCATATCCTGGATCGAAGCAGCCTGCCTCGATTGGGTGACCGGGACAGGAGGATTGAAGGATTTGCCCGCGTCATTGGATGTGATGGTGAAAATCTGGCCGTTTGCGGAGTAACCGACTGTCACACGGTTCCTATGGGAAACGATTCCCTGGACATAGCCGCCTTGGACGGCATGAAGCGGTGCGGTGGTCCACCGGCCGGACGCCTCTTCCCTCCCCACATGGATGCGGCCGTCATTGCCTTGGTAGGCTACGACTTTTCCCGATGGTGTACTGGTTACGAAGGCTCCATTGCCAGAGGTCGCAAGGGCATCCGTGGCAATCAATGCTTGTTGCACCGACAAGTCGAGCAACGGTATGGAACCGGACAACCCTATGGCAACAAGCAACATACAAATCGTAACGGCAACAGTTCTCTTCCCCATGGTAGTCCACACCCTCCCATATTGTTTTGGTCTATTGTACAATGTATATGTCAAAAACCAAGGAGAATTTGTCAAAAAAATAATTTGCAAACACCATAACCATGATAAGATTATCCATGCACATCCAGATTGTGGCCGATGCCAAGGCGATGCGGGCATTCGTACTCTTTCCGAGACAGCTCTACCGACACGACAGGTTCTGGGCACCTCCGTTGTGGCACGACGAGAAAAGCGGTTACATCGCCTCGAACAATGTGGTCTTGCAGGCGAACGAACACATCCTGTATCTGGCGATACACGATGGAGTCGTGGCGGGTCGGATCCTGGTGTTCATCGATGCGAGCCATATCGCCCATACCGGGGAATCGGTGGGCTTCTTCGGCTCCTTCGAATGTATCGAGGACACCCGGGTCTCAAATCTTCTGCTAGATGCAGCCGAGGCATGGATACGCGGGCATGGCATGTCATCTATGCGGGGTCCTATCAATCCCATCGCGGAGAGTTGGGGATTCCTCCTTGAAGGATACGATTCCTTACCGGTGCTCATGGCTCCGTACAATCCGTCATACTACCATGGCATGATGCACGCTGCGGGCATGGCTAAGATCAAGGACCTCTATGCCTACGAAGCCGATACCCGATCAGGGTATACGATTCCCGATAGGATCGAACGGTTCACGTCCACATTGCTTTCGCGGAAACCCGATCTGTCGGTGCGACCGCTCGATCCGAGTCGATTGCTCGAGGATGCACGGCACATCTGGCACATAACCAATACGGCCCTGGCGAACAACTGGGGATATGTCCCCGTAGCACTTCCGGTCATGCAAGACATGGTGAAACGGCTCAAACCGATACTTGATCCGCAAGCAGTCTGGTTTGTGCAGGATGCCGGCCTTCCGGTGGGATATGCCTTGGGATTTCCCGATCCCAATGCAATCTTCCAGGCAATCCACGGGCGTCTGCTGCCCTTCGGCTTCCTGGTGTATCTGAGACGCAAAGGCTCCATGCGACGGTACCGGCTCTTCGGATTGGGAGTCTTGCCCCAGTACCATGGTATGGGTCTGGACGTACTGCTCTACCACAGTCTCTACAAGGCTTTGGGACCCAAGGACCCGCTCATCGAGGCGAATTATATACTCGAGGACAATTGGAATATCCGCAATGCCTTGGAAAAACTCGGTCTGCGAAGATCCAAAACGTACCGCATCTACCAAAAGGATTTGGGGAGTTCACCCCGGGAATAGTTCCCTTCCAATCCATTCGGCGACCATGGCTCCCAACAGTGCATGTGATGGGGAATCGATATGGATGCCGTCTGGCATGGAGCAGAAGATATGTTCCCCCGTATCGAGAAAAGCACAGCCGAACTCACGGGCAACCAGTTGGTATTCCCGCGCCAACTTGATCGAAATTTCGTGTGAGCCCAAGAACGGTCCATCCATGATCCATTCGTTCACCACCGGGGGTGCGATGATACCGATCTTCGGAGGATTCCCTTCCGGTCCATACCCGCCGGCCAGTACCGTCTTCACCAACCGCTTCATACCGAGGGCGATGTCGACTGCCAACAAACCGAAGCGATGCTTCGTATCGTTGGTTCCCAGCATAAATACAACGGCATCCACCGGATGATGCGTAACCAGGCAAGGGTGCAAGTAGTCCATTCCATTCCGCCCCGCTTCGACAGGATCTTCGAAAACTGTGGTCCGTCCGTTCAGACCCTCGGGAATAATCCTATACCCTGCTCCCAGTTTCTCGGCGACGATACTCGTCCAGCGTTGTCCATACGGCATACGCTCACCTGTCGCCGGAGTAAACCCCCAGGTGTTCGAATCACCATAACATACGATTTGTTTGCATCCGGTTGTATCCATACCGATAGTTTACCGTGGATTGTGCCGATTCTCAATTGAAAACCGGGAGTTGAGGTGTCGGAAGTTATATGGTAACCTCCTGCCAAGAGGATAGCAGTATGGTTGCACGCAACATGGAATCATTTCACATTCTAGTCATTTTCGTATTGATTCTGACAATCACCACCGCGGCTGTAGGCCTATTTGTCCACACGCCCCACCCTGTGACGAACGCGACCAATTCGTACGGTCAGGGCATGGTTGCCTACGGCTATGGGATATATGCACATGACGATGCCTTCAAGGCCCCGATATTCCGTGGCACAGACCTCACCATGCTGGTTCTGGTAATCCCAACCACAATCATGGTCTTGGTCAATGATATGAAAAAAACCAGCAATTCCCGAAGACTGTTCCTGACCTCCCTCATGGGAGTATTTTTGTACTACGCTATCTCGATGTCCTTCGGGGTTATCGCAAATGCCATGCTTCTTGTCTATATCGCACTGGTCTCGGCCAGCTTCTTCGCATTGATCCTGGGTATTCCCTCTGTTGGCGATGGAACTTGGAAAGATACCGTGACGGCAACCATGGATCGAAAAGGCACCCGCATATTCCTTGTCCTTTCCAGCATCGCACTGGTAGTCGCCTGGCTACCCGATATCGTGGCAGCCCTGATTTCCCGCGGTCCGTTGGCTACATTGGGTGTCTATACGACAGAAATCACCTATGTCCTGGACATGGCGATCATAGCTCCCGCTTGTCTGATGTGTCTCAATGGATTGTCGAATCGGAAACACTATGTTGTCATGGTCCTTTCGCTGCTGTTCACCTTGTGTGTCACCATTGGCATCATGGTCCCGATACAGAGTGTGTTCCAGTACCTGGATGGAATCGTCTTTCCCCTACCGGTGATGCTCACCAAAGTGCTTTCATTCTGTGTCCTGGCCTTCTTCGCGGCTTTCTTCGAAGTCCGGTTATTGAAAGCTGCCGGGAACCGCTGAGTTCCCGACCAGACGGGTGTGGGGAGTGTACTACTCCCTATCGAACCAGAATTCCTTGGGAACAGGATTGCTGCCTGCCCAGATAATTTGCCGGAACAGGACAGGATCGGTATTCCCTTCGGTATTGATCAGTAGGATTTGGCTATCTTCATCCATCTTAAGGAAATCACGCAATTGTTGTGCACCATTTTGCTTCAAGATCGACAGCAAGGCACCGAGCGTCACCGCCCCGCTTTCACCACTGACAATGAACGGATCGCCTTTCAAGGGAGTTGCGTAGACCCGCATGCCGTGGGCCGCCGTATAATCCGGAACGGAGACGAAGGCATCGACAGTATCCTTCAACACATTCCATGCGATCTCGCTTGGCTCTCCGCATGCTAGACCGGCCATGATAGTATCCAATGCCCCATCGACATGATGCGGTGTCCCGTCGTTTACCGTGGCACTCTGAAATAGGCACGCGGCCTTATCAGGTTCAACGACAATGCATTTGGGAGCGCAATCGCCACAGAGACTGTGGTAGTATCCGATCACGGAAGCCGCCAAAGCTCCAACCCCAGCCTGGACGAACACATGGGTAGGCCGCACGATTCCCTGTCCGCTGAATTGTTCCTGGATCTCCGCCATCATGGTCGTATACCCTTGCATGATCCATGTGGGAACCTGTGTGTATCCTTCCCAACTCGTGTCGCTGATAATTTCCCAGCCGAACTTCATGGCATCGACAACAATCTGGCGAACCGCGTCATCGTAATTGCCCGCTATGATCTTTACAGTCGCTCCATAACTGCGGATCGCATCGATACGACGCTTGCTCGTTTCCGAGTGGACGTATATGACACATTTGTGCCCGAGCTTCTGGGCTGCCCAAGCGATTCCCCGTCCATGGTTGCCGTCGGTGGCGCTTGCAAAGGTGATGTCACCCAATTTTTCCCTGACTTCGGAAGAAACCAGATACCTATAGGTCATATCCTTATCCGATATCCCCAGCCGTTCTTGGATAAAACGATACAGTGCGAATGATCCCCCGAGGACCTTGAAGCTGTTGAGTTCCAGGCGGGAAGCTTCGTCCTTGACCCAAATACCACCGACTCCGAACATCGCCGCCAGATTCGGTAGCGATACCAATGGACTCATCTGGTATCCGGGAATCTGCCGATGGAACCGTCGTGCGGTCCTGGCGACTTCGATGGGGAACATCTCTTTCGCAGCTTGTAGATTCTTCTTGCCATGGTCCCGGATAACCCACGAGAAATCGGGTGCGCTATTGTCCATATTGGTCTCCCTAAATCAGATATAATATTATCATATCGCAAATTTATTATAGCTAAATTATCGATATCATGAATTTTTTACATAATCTTAGAGCATATGCAAAATTTATACAACCATCTGCAGGATTCCTGAGCCCCCTGAAAAAAAAGAGAACCGGATTCCATGCCCAGTAAGGTTGCCCTCCCGACACAGTATCCGGTTTTCACATCTGGTGCTCCAGTAGCGTTACAATGCGTAATTCAACATGGCCGCGACACGTTTGAACTTGATGTCACCGTGGGTTACCAAGCGGGTATCCGCATCTGTATATCTTGTTGTCAGCTGGGGTATGATGGTGAGATTCAAGCGGTCGGAGAACTTCACGTTGGCAACCAGACCAAGGTCGAACGTCATGGGAGTAACCTCGAATTCGGTTCCGATATTGTCCAGATAGGTCTCCAGCATGATCGCCACGGTATTTACCATGAGCGGCATCTGGTAGCCGACCAGGTATTCTCCCTTGTAGTTCAAGCCGTTCTGGCGCAAGCCATTGGTCTCGTATTCCCAGGCAGAACCTGTCCCTGGAGCATCGGAATATCCTTGGTAATTCACTTCGTGATAGGTCCGCATGACCACGCTTTTCCACTCCCCCGGCCAAATGGCTGCCGTGTCGAACTGCAACGCGACTCCGGCCCGACCCTTGTAGTAGATACCTTCCATGGAAGCCGACGTGGAATCAGCGAATCCGTCTCCTACCCGAAGCCCCTCGGTGTCCATAAGTGGGAAATCCCATCCGGTTCCCATGGCTCCACCCACAGAAAGTTCCATGACCGCCACGGGTGTCAACACCGCATCGACAGACAAGGTTGCGGCGACAGGAGAAAGTCCCATGAGCCCCTTGAGTTTCACATTGTTCCCGCTGAACAACGGTCCCTCTCCCTGGAGGAAGGGGATCTTGACGGTATAGCCGGCTTCTACCTTGAATTCGGGAGCCGTGCTTGCGATAAGCTTCAAGTTCCCCGACATCTCGCTCTCCGCGGCAAAAAGACCCACGGTCGCGAACGATACCAATATGAGTGTCACGAACAGTTGTCTGGCAATTTTCATGCTGCATCTCCTTTCTTGTCTTTACAGGTAAACAGCATACCACATGGTGATACTGTTTTGGAATTGGTAATATTCCGGATCCGTCAGTATGTTCCTTCCGATATCCCCTCCGGCATGAAACGTACGTATACCCCGTTCAAGTTTTCGAATCCAGGCACGCATGTGCCCGCAGTGCAAGCAAGGTTTCGTCCAGTGCAGTCCGCAAGCGGTTGTACGAAGCAAGATCGAACCCGCCTGTGCCGCCGAACAAGCACGTTCCTATCATGTGTGGAACCTGTGCAGCTTCCTCTCGTAGTCGGCTTCCCTTTTCGGTCAAGACAACCACCACTGTCCGTTCATCGGCCGGTTGCCTATGCCTTTCCACCAGCCCGCTCTTCTCCATCCGCTTCACCAGGGGTGAAACCGTACCGGTATCGAGTCCCAACGACTCGCACAAGCCACCGATTGTGGATTCTTCCTTTTCCCACAACACCATCATGACCAGGTATTGCGGATATGTCAGGCCAAGGGTCCGCAAGATAGGTTTGTACGCAGCCATAATGGACTTTTCAAGGGAATACACGCGGAAACATATCTGGTTTTCCAGCAACAACGGGTCGGTATCCATCACAACACCCGCTCGATATCCTTGCGCATATCCTTGGGTTCCACCGTCGGTGCGAACCTCGTGACAGCCTCTCCGTCCTTGGAAACCAGGAACTTGGTGAAATTCCACTTTATGCCATTGCCCAGTACACCGGGAGCCTGTTTCTTCAACCAGACATACAACGGATGGGTAGCATCCCCATTCACTTCGATCTTCGACATGATCGGAAACGTAACACCATAGTTGACCTTGCAGAATTGTTCTATCGCCGCATCGTCACCCGGTTCCTGATGGGCAAACTGGTCACACGGAAACGCCAATATCTCCAATCCCTTCGGTCCATATTCGCGATACAGCTCCTCCAATCCCTCGTATTGGGGAGTGAATCCACATTTGCTTGCGGTGTTCACCACCAAGATGGGTCGACCTTTCAAGGTCCCGAAGGAAAAGTCCTTTCCGGAATTTGTTTTCGCATGGAAATCATACACAGTCGTAGCCATATGCACCTCTTCTATATTGTTCTAAATTATATTGTGCACTATACAATTTACAACAATATATGTCAAGTTGGCAACCACCATCCCCATTCACCCGATAATCTCTTCTATTGTCACATCTGTCTGGAACCGCCAGTCGTGTGGCAGCACCCGTTCGGGACCGAGCACCTCGACTTCTTGTGACCAGACGATATCACGGGAGGATCGACCGATCATGATCTCGAATGCCCCCGGTTCCACTATCCTCGTTGTTCCGTCGGCAATGAACGAGAGCATGTCCACCGGCAACGCGAATACAACCCGACGTCGTGTTCCCGGGACAAGGGATACTCGGGCGAACCCCTTCAATTCCTTGACTGGCCGAACGATCGAGGCCTGGCAGTCCCGCACGTAGAGTTGGACAACTTCATCACCGGAATATGTTCCCGTATTCCCAATGATGGCTGATACCCGCAAGGTACCGTCATTCGACACCGTCAGGGCATCAACAGAACAATCCCCGTATGAGAATTGGGTATAACTCAATCCGTAACCGAAGGGAAACATCGATTCGAATTGCCTCTGTTTCGGTAATCCCGGAGCCTTGAATGAGTAGTTGTAGAAATGAGGCATCGCCCCGGCAGTCTTTGGAAACGAGAGCGGCGTCTTCCCACCCGGCACCGCAAGTCCGAATAGAATCCGTGCGGTAGCCTCACCACCTCCCTCTCCCGGCAACCAGGTCGCCAAGATTGCCTCTGCTCCCTCCAATGCATTTCCCAATTCATACGGTCGTCCGCTTACCAAGACAACGACAACCGGCTTCCCTGTTTCCAAGACCGCATCGAGCAATTGTTGTTGTACACCGGGCAACTTGAGCGAGGAGACATCGGAGCCTTCCCCGACTGTTCCATGTTGGAACAACCCGACTAGATCCCCAACCACAACCACAGCTACATCCGACTCTTTGGCCAATGCTACGGCAGAATGGATTCCGCTGGTGTCGCTACTGGGCAACTGGAGCGAATTCTGCTCATTCTCGCTTACATCGCCAGGAAAATACACGGCATCCTTGAACGAATTGTCGTAGATTTTGCATCCCTGTTCATACCGGATGGTCGCTTTCCCCCGAACCGATTCCAACGCTTTCCTGATCGACAAGGCCCGTGCGGGCACCGTGTCCTCAGGATTGCTCGAACCTTGCAGATGGACCGGAGCCGAATACCCGCTGAGCATGGCATAGGGGTGGTCCGCCAAAGGACCGATCAAAGCGATCGAACCAGCCTGTGGCAAGGGGAGTACGCCGGTATTCTTCAGGAGAACCATCGATTTCTCCGCAACCTCGACAGCCAAGCCATGGTTTTCGGATGAACCGAGTTCGATCGCATCGATTTCAATGAACGGATGGTCGAACAAACCCAACCGGTATTTTTCCAGTAGGATCTTAAGCACAGAGGCATCCACTTCAGCCATTTCCACCAATCCGCGGCCGACGGCCTCCAAAAGGCCGTCCTTGAAGGTCGTGCTGCTCGGCAGCTCCATGTCCATCCCTGCCTTCAATGCGAGTGCAGCCGCTTCGGCGACATCGCGAGCCACCTTGTGGTCGGCAAACAGTTGCATGGGAGCTTCATAATCGGCAACCACCAAGCCGTCGAATCCCCAGGTATTCTTCAGCAATCCTGTGATCAGTGAGTGGGAGGATGAACAGGGCTCGCCATCTATATCATGGTATGCCGGCATGACTGCCCCCGGGGCAGCCGCTTTCACCACCATCTCGAAAGGCAGGGCGAATGTATTGGACAATTCGCGCTGTCCGATATGGACGGGAGCATGGTTTCTTCCACCTTCGCTCGAGGAATGTCCGACAAAATGCTTGAGCGTCGAGATCGGAGACCTGTCGGGACCTTGCAGCCCCTTCACATACGAGATCCCCATCGAACCTACAAGGTACGGATCCTCACCGAACGTTTCCTCCAATCGTCCCCAACGGGCATCCCGCGCAACGTCCAAGACCGGGGCCAACCCTTCGTGGATACCAAGTGAAGCCAACTCCCTCCCGATTGCCCGCGATATCCGATACATGAGCGAGGTGTCCCAGGTGGCTCCATAGTTGATGCTGCAGGGAAATATCGTAGCATCCTGGACCATGGCTCCTGCGAGACATTCCTCGTGGAGCATCGCCGGAATACCGAGACGGGTACGACCGGTCAAATACCGCTGTATCTCATTGATTCCCCTTGCCACCTTTCTGGGGGCATAGGAACGTGTACCATATGGTCGCGTGAGTTGTCCGATTCCATTGCCCAGCACCATTTCCCGGTCATGTGCGGGACGATCGGTCCGGAATGCCGTTTCCTTTACCGAAAAGCTGCCATCTTCCGAGATTTCCAGCCAAGCGGAACAAAGTTGGGCGACCTTCTCTTCCAAGTTCATTTCCTTCAGGAGCCCTACTGCCCGTTCATAATTCGTCCGCATAACCTCACTCCTTCAACGCACCTAGCGCAACCCCGGCAATGATATATTTCGAAAGCATGAAATAGATAACGAACAACGGCAGTACCGTAAGGGCAAGTCCCAGGTATACCGAACCGTATTCCGTCTTGTAGATGTCGCCTCTCAACAGGCTCACCATTATGGGCATCGTATACTTCTTGTTGTCAGTAAGAAGGATCAATGGCAAGAACAAGTTGTTCCAGCTGAATACGAAGGAAAAGATCGCCTGCGTGGCTATCGCCGGCTTCATGATCGGCAGGATGATCCGATTGAATGTAAAGAACTCTCCCGCACCATCGATTCGCGCCGAATCGACAATTTCCAACGACAGGGTTGCCATAAGATATTGGCGCATGAAGAACACCATCGCCGGGGTCGCTATCGCCGGCAAAATCAGTGGCCACAGGCTGTTTGTCCAGTGGATACGGTACATGAACTGGTAAAAGCCGATACTCGACACTTGGGCAGGTATCATGAGGATAGCCATGATGAACGTGAAGAATGGTTGCCTCAGTTTCCAGCTATATGCGACCAATGCGTATGCGGTAAGCGAGGAAAAGTAGACCGCCCCCAACGTGGCACCGGTTGAGACCAGCATGGAATTCATGAACCCAGTCACCGGGTTGAAGCTTTTTCCAACCAGGATCTTCCAATTGCTGGAAAGGAATGTCGAAGGCCAGAATGCCACGGAATTCTGTTGGATCTCGAAGGTACTCCGTGTTGCGTTCATGAACATGATCCAGAAGGGAAATATGCTTATCAACGCCAAGAAGATACACACGATATAGATGACTGCCTTCGTACTGTTGCGGGAGGCGAGCATACCCATCTTCATACCGACACCTCCCCATCGATGGTCCTTGCGATCCTGCGCAACTCACGCGCCCGCCTCCGTGCCCGACCGGGATCCCTGTCACGAAGGATGAAGAACAGCAGTGCCGAGAGGATCGAGATGATGACGAACATGATCATGCTTGCGGCAGCCGCACGGTTGTAGAGATAACTGCCGCTGAACGCCTGGTTGTAGATGAATACACTGGTGGTAAGCGTGGCGCTGTCCGGTCCGCCGAGAAGGAACAGTTTGGGGATATCGAACATCTGCAGTCCACCGATCATGCTGGTGACCAGGGTGTAGAGGACAATGGTCTTCAGCCTTGGCAACGTGATGCGAAAAAATATCTGGGGAGCTGAAGCACCATCGATTTCCGCAGCCTCGAAAAGCGTCGGACTGATTCCCAATACTCCTGCGATCAGGACTATCATCGTATGCCCATACCACATCCAGAACTGGATGAAAGCCACCACGGTGCGGGCTGTCCACTTCTGCAAATGGAAATTCATAGGTTCATCGGTCAATCCGAATGCCATGAGCACATCGTTCACCGGACCTTTGGGATATCCGAACAGAGAATAGAACAGAAGCGCGATGGTGGCTGCGGTTATGATGTTCGGCATGTAGATCAACACTTTGAATATGCCTTGGCCACGGACCTTGAACCGCCGGTTCGTGAACCATGCGGTCAACAGGAAGGCAACCAGCATCTGGGGAATGAAATTCATGATCCAGATCAATGCCGTATTGGACAAGGCTTTCTGGAATGTCGCATTGGTGAGGATAATCTGAAAATTCTGGAAAGGATTGTCCAGGAAGTTGATATCGGTCCTTCCAATACCCCTGAGATCGGTGAATCCAATGACTGTCGTATAGAGAATCGGGTATAGCGAAAAGATCAGAAAAGTCACTACGAACGGTATGGAGAATATGTAGCCGTATTTAGCATAGTTGATGCCCTTGCGTCGCATAAGTATAACCCCTCCAGTTGCTAGTGACGTGTTTCGATCGGTATGGTCCGGACCAGTGGTACGGGAAAATCGATGCGGGCGGAATTCGGCCCGCCCGCATCCAGTCAAACGGAAAGCTCGGTTAATGGGCTTCTATGGCAAGATTGTCCTTGACCTGCTGCTTGAACTCGGCGATTGCCGCCGCACGGGTCTTGTTGCCCTGTGCATATTCACGCACCTGGTCACGCCAGTAGATGTTTATGGTCTCGTCATACTGGTGCTTGTTTCTTCCGGTTGCGAATTGTCCGGCGGGAACGAATACGTCGAACATGTCCTGTCCCCCCAAGAATGCGAGCGAGCCGTCGGATTTCTCCATGACTGTTCCGGAAGCAACGGTATCCTTGGTTCCACCAGGTCCATTGAGGGTTCCGTTCGCCCAGTAGTATTGGAGTCCGGTTTCAGAACTGTCGAGGGTGATCCACTCGATGATATCGCCTACGACATCCTTGACCTTGCTGTCCTTGTTGGCGAGTACCCAGGTACCTCCCCAGAAGAATCCTACCGGTGGTTCACAGACCGCCCAATCCCCAAAAGTACCTTCTCCAGGAGCAGTGCCACCGCTGTTGCCGGCCATGACATAGTTGATCAACCATGCGGGACCAAAGAATCCGAATATGGGCTTGGC
>Ga0154462_126_pt2 | contig 13791 bp, 13 predicted proteins | sample RifGroC2_FD_105655 | JGI IMG/M metagenome (GOLD analysis project Ga0154462, IMG submission 105655) | Spirochaetes bacterium GWC2_52_13
TCGAAACCTCAGGTGCCGGCAAGTTCTTCCAACGCGATGCGGACAATCTTGAACTATCGGACGGTCTGGTGCTTCTTGGAACCAGGATCGATCCCATGGGTTTGCATCCCTGCGGATTGTGTGGTTTTGCAGATTGCGATGAAAAGCGGCAACACCCCGACCATCCGTGCTCATTCAACACCGGTGACCTCGGTATCGCTGTCGGTTCGGCGGTGAGTGTTGCCATGGATGCACGTGTGGACAACCGCGTCATGTTCTCGATCGGTATGGCTGTGCGGGAGTTGAACCTGTTGGGAAACGATGTTCGCATCGTATACGGTATCCCGCTTTCGATCGGTAGCAAGGACCCCTTCTTCGATAGGAAGCCTGGAAAGTAACCGGCCATTTTTCACCAAGGTTTCAACACTTTGGAGTTCAACATATCCTATCGGTAACCGCAGTATCGAACAGCGTGGCAGCTTCCCATCCGCACCTTCCAGACAGGAAAAATATTTTCTTGCATTACTGGTTAACCAGTGGTACACTACTTCCATACCAACTGGTTAACCAGTTGGATCATGCAAGGAGGACCTGGTGATCGACAACCAGAAGGAACACCCGACAGATCGTGTTATTCGAAGCATACAAGCAATGTTGCACGATGGAACCATCTCAAGCGGAGGCAAAGTGCCTTCCGAGCGCGTCCTTGCCGAATCGCTGGGAACCACCAGGGGCTATGTACGGATTGCCCTGCAGCGGCTGGAACACTATGGCGTCATTGTCATCTATCCGCAGAAAGGTATTTATGTTTCCCCCATCAAACCCATTACGCTCGATGCCATCATAAACAATATCCTTCGGTTCAAGGAACATGATATTGCCTCTCTCATGGAGACCAGACGACCACTTGAAATAGAGTCCGCCCGCTTGGCGGCCATCAGGTGTACTCCTGAGGATATCGAACGGATTGTCCAAGCACATGAGAACTTCAAACAAGCCTATACGGAGGGCAAGCCGACATTGGAAGAGGACCACCTCTTCCACCTCGCCATCGCCAAGGGGACTTGCAATACGGTCCTTGAATCGCTGATCACTCTCATTACTCCCGAAATCATCACCATGAACAAGGACTTCAAGGAGAATTACTCGGTGGTAGTCAAACATAGCCTGGAGGAACATCGACAGATCGTGCTGGCTTTGCAAGCCAAGGACCCCCAACGCGCGATGCAGGCAATGGATATCCACATGGACAACTCTCGCAAACGCAGAATTGGAAATCCAGTGCCAGGGACGGCACATATGACAGACAATAGTGAGGAGACATATGAAACAGAAACGCATGCAAGGTAATGCAGATCTTCAGAAATTGACCGACCTTGCGCAACAACTTCGCCGCGATACCATCAGGATGATCCATCATGCCGGTTCCGGACACATTGGTGGAGCTCTCGGACTGGCCGATTACATGGCTGCCCTCTATGGCTGGGCCATGCAATACGACGATCACGATCCGACAGACCCGGATCGTGACCGGATTGTCCTGAGCAATGGTCATACTTGTGCCGTCTGGTATGCGGCCTTGGCCCGCAGCGGACTCATTCCACTGGAAGAACTGGCGACACACCGTCGAATGGGAAGTCGTCTCCAAGGGCATCCCGCTCGCAAGGCCATGCCGGAATATATCGAGACCTCCAGCGGACCCCTGGGCCAAGGATTCCCAGTTGCGAACGGTATCGCCCTCTCCCTGCGCAAACGGGTTTCCCAAGGTCGGGTATATGTCATTCTTGGCGATGGGGAATTGCAGGAGGGCCAAGTCTGGGAAGCCTTCATGACATCCGCACACTACAAGCTAGACACAATCTGTGCCTTCATAAACTACAACAACATCCAGATCGACGGGAAAGTCGAGGATATCATGGGAATCGCACCGCTGGCAGACAAGATCAAAGCGTTCGGTTGGCATGTGGTGGAAATCGATGGACACGACACCGCCAGTATCGTAGCGGCACTGTCGGAAGCTGCCTCGACCAAGGGGAAACCGACAGCAATCATTGGCAACACCATCATGGCGAAAGGCGTTCCCTCGATGGAAGGGGATGCGAAATGGCACGGCAATACCCCCAACGATGCGGAGACTGAAGCTGCTCTCGAGGCGGTGGGTACAAACAACCGGTTCAAGGACTTTCCGATTGCCAACCGGGCATAGCACAGAGAAGGAGTAGAACATGTATAGTGGAAATAAAGCGATGCGCGATGCTTTTGGTGATGCCCTTGCCGATATCGGAGCGCAAGATGATCGGATAGTGGTGTTGACCGCAGATCTCACCGATGCGATAAAAGTTGGAAAATTCAAGGAACGGTTCCCCGAACGGTTCTATCAAATGGGTATCAAGGAATCGGACATGATCGGTACCGCGGCAGGAATGGCGATCGACGGTCAGATTCCCTTCACCAGCACCTTCGCAGTCTTCACGACCAGTTTGGCCAACCAAGCGATACGCGTGAATGTTGCCTACAACAATGCCAATGTGAAGATAGCCACAAGCCATGGAGGAGTCTGCGTCGGTGCCGATGGAGCGACCCACCAGGCTTTTGAGGATGTGGCGCTCATGCGGTTGATTCCGAACATGACCATACTGGTTCCCTGCGATGCCAACGAAGCCTACAAGGCAACCATCGCTGCGGCGAAGATGGATGGTCCTGTCTACCTCCGGTTTGGACGGATACCGTCCCCAGTGGTCACCGGTGCCGATGATCCCTTTGAAATAGGTAAGGCCCGGATCCTTCGCGATGGAAAGGATGTGGCGATCGTCGCCATGGGGGCAATGGTCCCAGCCGCATTGGAAGCCGCCTCGATCCTGGCTGCCGATGGTATCAAGGCGAAAATCGTAGACATGCATACCATCAAACCGTTGGATGAGAACACAATAATCGAGAGTGCGAAGGAATGTGGTTGTGTTGTGACCGCAGAGGAACATACCGTACTGGGCGGTCTGGGAGGAGCCGTTGCGGAAGTTCTTGCGAAAAACCTGCCCACTCCCCTTCGAATGGTCGGAGTACTCGACACGTTCGGGGAATCTGGAGAACCCCAGGAAATCTTGGAGAAGTACCATTTGACCTATTCCGATATCGTAAAGCAAGTCAGGCTGGTCCTGAAGCAAAAATAACAGGAGGAACGTATGAAAAGAGTTATCGCTGTGGCTTTGATCCTGCTTATCGTCGGTTCATTCGCCTTTGCCCAAGGCGGCAAGGAGAAGACGGACGAAGTACAGGTCGTCAAGTTCTGGTACCACTTCGACAATCCCGAGACAGCTTTGAACCCATTGATCGAGAAGTTCGAGGCGGAGAACCCGGGAATCAAGATCGAGCCGGAACGCATCAGCTGGGACACCTACAACCAGAAGCTGCTTACCTCGATTGCCGGTGGATATCCACCAGATGTGGCCCAAGTGAAACTGTGGTGGCAACCCCAGTTGGTCGAAATGGGAGCACTTCTTCCATTGGATGACTATATCGCAGACTGGGACGGCAAGGACGATATCCATGATCGTATCTGGGAACTCACCCGTCATTCGGACGGCAAGCAGTACTATATGCCGTTGCAGATGGTGATCCTGTACCTCTACTACCGTGCCGACATGTTCGAGGAGTTGGGACTTGCAGTACCGAAAACCCGTGAGGAGTTCCTCGATGTCGCGAAGAAGTTGACCCGGGATCTCGATGGGGATGGTATCGTGGACGTATACGGTTTCGGTATCCGCGGAGCTCGTGGTGGCCACGACTGGTGGGGAACCTTCGTACTTTCCAGCGGTGCCGAGTTCTTCGACGCGAACGGAAACTCCAAGTTGACCACACCCCAGGCGATCGCCGCGAACCAGTGGTTCATCGATCTCTATACAAAACATAAGGTCAGCCCCCCGACCACACCCAGCGACGGGTTCGTCGAAGTCATAGCCAACATGAAATCGGGCAAGACTGCCATGACGATTCACCACTTGGGAAGCGCCAAGGAATTGGAAGCGGTCTTGGGCGACAAGATCAGTGCAGCTCCGGTACCCAAGGGTGCGGAAGGCTACTGGACATCCTTCGGTGATGAGGAAAACGCGATATTTGCCGCAACCAAAGTTCCCGATGCAGCTTTCAAATGGGCATCTTTCCTCGCAGAAGCCGAGAACAACGCAATCTGGCAGAAGTCCAGTGGACAGGTATCGGTCAACAAGAGCAATGCATCCGCAGATGCGGACCGCTTCCTGAAAGCCACCACAGACAGTGCCGAATTTGCCGGAGTGCTTCCGGCTCATCCCGGCGTCAGTGAATTTGTCGAATCGCTCTGGCCTGCTCTCATGCAACAGGCTTTTGCCGGACAGATCACCAGCACGCAGATGATGCAGTCGATCGAAGACCACTTCGCCAAATAAGGCATCAGTGTTTCGGGGGTATGCAGATACCCCCGAATCCGCTTCTACCAGAATTTTTCATTGTCAACGGAGACGATCATGGGACAAACACCGTTACGAAAGAAGAGGGACCTGTTACCTTACGCATTGGTTACACCGGCCCTTGCGATAACCATCGCCATCATATTCCTACCGATGTTCCAGACCATCACCTACAGCTTTTCCCAGTACATTCTGTATAAACCTCAAGAAAAGGGGTTCATCGGATTTGAAAACTATAAGGCAGCCCTCTCCGACCCGCTTTTCGCTTCATCCTTGCTACATACGTTCGTCTGGATTGTCAGCATCATAGTGTTCCAATTCCTGCTGGGATTCACCACAGCCCTGCTGCTGAACCGCCGGTTTGCCGGACGCGGCATAGCCCGTTCGCTTATTCTCGTTCCATGGGTGACGCCCAGCGTCATCACCGCACTCATGTGGCGGTGGATGTATGACGGCAACCATGGCCTGATCAACCAACTCCTTGCGAAGTTCGGTTTGATCAAGGAGTTCATCCCCTTTCTCGCACAGACCTCTACAGCCATGGGGTCCATAATCGTTGCCCTCATATGGCAGGGGTTCCCCTTCTTCGCCATCATGCTTCTCGCAGGATTGCAGGCGATTCCCGACGAACTGTACGAAGCGGCTGAGATCGATGGAGCAACCAAGAGCCAGCGATTCTTCAATGTCACCATTCCCATGCTCAAGCCGGTCATCCTCACCACCATTCTCCTCAGAACCATATGGGTGGCCAATTCCCTCGACATCATCCTCATCATGACAGGAGGGGGACCCGGCTACAGCACCTATACCCTGCCCGTCTACTCGTACATCAAGGCCTACAAGGGAATGGATTTCGGCTATTCATCGACCATTGCGGTGTTGCTCACTATCCTGCTCATGATTATCGTGACCGGATATGTACGCAACATACTCAAGTCACAGGAGGATTGACATGAAACGAACACACCACCCCCTGCGAATGGCCTTGGGTCCCTATCTGCCGATCCTTCTGATTGTCCTATTCGCGATTGGTCCCTACCTTTGGACCTTCATATCCTCGATTACTCCCGAGACAGACTTGTATAGGGCTGAATTCCGCTTCTTTCCCGAACATCCGACCGGAGAGAACTACACCCGGCTATTCACCAAACTCGATTTCACATCGAATATCCTGGACAGTCTGCTGGTTGCACTGTTCACCGCCTTGCTGGGGTTGGGAATCACTGTTCCCGCCAGCTACAGCTTCTCACGCTTCAAGTTCAAGGGACGGAATCCGCTTCTCATGCAATTCCTTATTATCAACATGTTTCCGATTATGCTCTTGATCGTGCCGTTGTTCGTCATGATGCGGGTCGTTGGGATTATGGACACCCATTTTGCATTGATCATCGCCTATTCCACCTTCACCATTCCATTCTCCACCTGGATGCTCACCAGTTTCTTCAATGCCATCCCCATTGATCTGGACAAAGCCGCACAAATCGATGGCTGTTCAAGAATCGGGGCTCTGGTGCGGATAATCATACCGGTGGCCATGCCAGGTATCGTCAGTACCGGTATCTACATCTTCATCACGGCATGGAACGAGTACTTGTATGCGGCTATCCTTACCAGCAGCAAGATCAGGACAATTCCGATCGCGCTCCAGAATATGATCGGCGAATTCAGAATCGAATGGGGGTTGTTGACAGCGGGAGGAATTATCAGTGCTTTGCCGGTTATCATCCTCTTCTTCTTTATCCAAAAACAATTGATTACAGGTATGACCGCAGGGGCGGTAAAGGGTTGATCGACATGAAACACACAATGGTTGAGAGCAAGCAATTCGATGGTGATGGTTTGCATCTGGTCTATGACCAGGGCGAATGGGTTATCGGTATCAAGAACTATAAGAAGGCCAACGATATCTCGACGTTACGGACGCTGGAGCGTCACAATGAAACCGACGAGTCGTTCGTTCTGCTGACCGGCGCATGCACGCTTCTCTGCTATGACGATACGCTACCATTTGCCTCTGCTGTGGAGCTTGTCGCAATGCAGGAACATACGGTCTACACTATCCCAAAAGGGATCTGGCATACGACCATCATGGTACCCGGGGCAAAAATGATACTAATTGAACGAAGTGGTACTTCAATGGAGAACAGTGAATTGTATGATCTGAACGCTTCGGTGATTGAGAAGGTACAAGCTGAAATCCGCTGAAGTCAATCCTCGATCATCACCTTCGTCTCGAAGGGGAGCCCTCCATTCGCGGTCATGATCTTGGTTTCAGGACGAAGCATGACATGCTCGGGAAACCCTTCCTTGTCTCCGTTAAGCCGCTTGAGCAGCAACGCAGCCACTTCCTGCCCGATTCGTTCGAGCGGTTGTGCCACGGCGTAGTGGCATAATTTCAACAACGGTGCGTAACTGAGATAGTCGAAGCTTGCGAATACCAATTTCGATTGCTCTTCGGTGGAAAGCGATTGCATGGCATAGGTTGTCGCTCCGAGATGCAACGAATCGTTCGCTATGAAGAAGGCTTCGGGGTGGTCGGGTTCGGCCAAGGCACGTTGTATCAACTCCCTGCCGGCACTCTGGTTCATCGCTCCTCGGTGGAGCACGAATCGTTCCTCGATAGGTAGTCCATACTCGTTCATAGCCTCGAGATACCCTTGGAGCCGTTCGCGGGCGGTGTGGATCTCGGGATCTCCACCGATGAATCCGATCCGACGGAACCCTTCGCACTTCAGCGCGTGGATCATCTGATGCACCCCATAGCGGTTGTCCGTCAACACCGAGTCGACTTCCAATCCGACAATACGCCGGTCCACCATGACCATGGGAATATTCGCCACAGCCTTGCTCAGGAAGTGACCCCCTTCCGCGCCTGCCGGCATGACGACCAATCCATCGACGTTGCGTTCCACCAGCACCTGCAGTTTGCGCTTCTCCTCAGCCACAGAATCGTTCGAAGAGCCGATGATCATCGTATAGCCCTTGGGGGCTAGGATACGCTCCATGGCTTCCACGACTTCCATGAAGTAGACGTTGCTCAACTCCGGTGCGATGATACCGATTGTCCTGGTCTGCCGGACTTTGAGGGAGCGGGCAACTTCGTTGCGGTTGTATCCGAGTTCCTCCATTACCTGCAACACACGCTTGCGGGTATCTTCGGTGACCGAGAGGTTATGGTTCAGGACACGGGAAACCGTCGCTATCGACACGCCCGCCGATAGTGCGACATCCTTTATTGTCACTGCTCCATACACGTCAACCATGGTATTCCCCTCGAAAAATGGGGGTCCTTCCAGCATAGGTGCCGGGGACCCCCGTCTGAAATTCAGTCGGACGCCCGAATTGGCGTCTTCTCATTGTTCATCAATCGTAGATCAAGCCAGAGATATCGGCATCATCCATGTTCTGGTAGTTGTAGAACTTGGCACCAGTGTCGACGTCGGCAACAGGTTCGCCCTTGTAGGCCTTGTATGCCAATTCAACAGCTTTGTAACCGATCTGGTACGGATCCTGGGTGATCGAACCGAGGAAGTACTGGTTGCGCACTGCGTTCTTCTGTGCGGCACCGGCATCGTAACCGATGACAACCACATTCTTGAGCGCAGCATTGCTCTTCAAGGTCGCACCATCGTTGGTTGCGGCCAAGAGACCCTTGACGGTCGCTTCGTTGGAACAGAAGATTCCAAGAACGTTGTCGGAAGAGACTCTGTTCAACACTGCCTGGGCAGCATTGGTCGCGTCGGTCATTGCCGCGGATGCGGGAACGATCATGTCGATGATGACTTTCTTGCCAGTCTTCGGACTGTCGGCAGCGATGTAAGCGGTATTGCCGGTCACAGCGATATCGGCTTTGGACAACTTGGTCTGCTCGTCGATGAGCTTGACCATGGTGTCGCGGAATCCCTTACCACGGCTGAGCAACGATTCACCGGAAGCATCCTGGTTCATGACCACGAGCTTCACAGGCTTCGCATCGGTCGCAGCTTCGATCCGGCCCTTGATGACTTCAAACATCTTCTCGGCTGCCATACCGGCTGCCGCATAGTTGTTTGTCGAGGCATTTGCCCAAATCGAACCGGCTGGAGCTTCGGGGACACCGGAGTCGAATCCGATTACGGGAATTCCCTGGTTCTTTGTCTGCTGGAGCTGGTCTAGGACACTGCTGGTATTGAGAGCCGCCAAGGCGATTGCCACGGGGTTCTTTGCCATTGCGTTGTTCAACATTTCGACCTGGATCTGCACATCACTTTCCGAAGGAGGACCTTCGAAAGTAATATCCACATTGTAAGTCTCGGCGGCTGCATTCGCACCCAACTTCACCTGCTGCCAGAAGTCGTGTTGTTCACCCTTTGAAACAACAGCGATGTACGGCTTGCCAGCCTCTTGTGTACCTTGAGCGAACAAGGTGCCAGAGGCAAGAACAACCAGAGCCAAAAGTACGACTAAGGTTTTTTTCATAGATACCCTCCTGTTTGTTCCAGGGGCATACGCCCCCGGATAATCTGTATATTCAAACGAGCAGCAAACTGCTGTCATCGTTTCTCGAAACCCTTCTCTTCCTTGCGCAGAGCAACGGCCTGGGCCTTCTCATCACGCTTCATCTTCGCATAGGTCTTGTTCAGTTCCGCCTTTGCGGACGCTATCTGGGCCTGCAACGTGGCCTTGCGACCCGCATCGGCATTCGCTTCCTCGGTCTTCAGCTGGGCGATACGCACCTGCATGTCTTCCTTGTATTTGGCCGAGGGAGATAGGATACGTACTTCGGTCGACTTCTTGGTCCGGTAGATATCGAGCAAGACCGCGCCAAGGACGACCACACCGGTGAAGAAGGTCTGGTACTGCGACTGCAGGTTCATGGAAGGCAGACCGGCACGCAATACACTCATGATGTATACACCGATCATGGTACCCAACACCGAACCGGCACCACCGCTGAGACTCGTACCACCGATTACCGCTCCGGCGATCGCATAGAGTTCGAATCCCTGCCCTTGGGCCGGCATGACTGTCGTATAGACAGCTGCGAACGCGATACCACCGACACCGGCGAGGAATCCGCTGACCACATAGGCCATCATTTCCCACTTGGCCACGTTCACACCACTGAGGCGTGCGGCTTCCTTGTTGGAACCTACGGCGAAGATATACCGGCCCATCTTGGTCCGTGTAAGGATAATGAAGGCTATGAAGGCCATGCCGAACAGGACCAACGCTCCCGTGGGATACGATGAATTGTCCTCGGCTATGAATTTGAAGATTCCCTTGAACCAGCTGTCGTCGGCACCACGTGCCGGGAATGTCGCGCTACGCACATTCGAGACGATGGATCCGATACCCAAACTGATCATCATGGTTCCCAAGGTGGCGATAAACGGTGGCAAGCCCAGTCGGCTCACCATGATTCCGTTGAACAACCCGAAGGAGGTGGATACGAACAGGATCAGCAGCAACGAGACCCACATGGGCCATCCCCAGGTCTTGTAAGCGGTTCCACCGATGATTGTCGCGGCCATCATGACCGTTCCGCACGACAGGTCGATGCCTCCGGTTATGATAACGAATGTCACACCGATAGCGATGAACCCGATGTAGTAGGAGGAATCGAGAATATTGACCAACGTCGTATAGGAAAAGAAGTTCCTGCCGAACAGTGCGAAGAACGCATATACGATCACCAGTGCCAGCGGTGCGAGCAGCCTCTGCATGCTCAACCCGTTGCCCTTCTCTTTCAACTCCACAGTATCTGTTGTTTCCATATGGGGTGACTCCTATCCACGTTGGGTCGCCAGGGCCATGATATTCTCCTGGGTCGCCTCTTCGATATCGAGAAATCCGGTGAGCTTTCCTTCGCACATGACTGCGATCCGGTCACTCATCCGCAACACTTCATTCAATTCACTACTGATCATGATGATCGACTTGCCTTCCTTGACCAGGTCGTTCATCAGGTGGTATATCTCGCTCTTCGCTCCGACGTCGATACCGCGTGTGGGTTCATCGAATATCAGGACCGAGCTGTTCTTGATCAGCCATTTTGCGATAACAACCTTCTGCTGGTTTCCACCCGAAAGGTTCCTCACGAACTGGTCGAGCGAAGGGGTCTTCACCTTCAGCTTCTCCACATATTCGGTGGCCACCTTCTGGATCTCCTTGCGCGGCAGGAACAAACCCGGGCACAAGTCCTCATACGATGCCATGACGGCATTCTCAGCTACCGACAACTTGATTGCCAGACCGAACCGCTTGCGGTCCTCGGAAAGGTACCCGATACCGTTTCGTACGGCATCCCTGGGGCTTTCGATGATAGTCTTGCGACCATTCACCCAGATATTCCCGGAAGCCTTGTCAGCTCCGAACAGGGCCCGCATGCTTTCGGTACGCCCGGCACCCATGAGACCGGCGAATCCCAGTATCTCTCCCCTTCGCAGCTCGAAGGAGATATTCTGCACCAACTTGCCGGCATTGAGGTTCTCGACCTTCAACACAACCGGTGCATCGGGGGGAACATTGCTCTTGCTCTTGGGTTTTTCGTAGATGACCCGGCCGACCATCATGTTGATCATCTCTTCCTTGGTCAGCTCCTTGGTCTCTTTGGTACCGACATATTCCCCGTCCCGCAGCACGGTGACCCGGTCGGTGATCACCCCGATCTCATCGAGGCGGTGGCTGATATAGATCATGCCCACACCCTTCGAGGCCAGATCCCGCATGATCACGAACAGGTCCGATATCTCGCGTTCGGTCAACGCAGCCGAGGGTTCGTCCAGGACGAGGACCTTCAGGTTATGGGAAACCGCTTTGGCGATTTCGACCATCTGCTGTTTCCCGACCGTAAGATTGCTCATCTTCTCTTCGGGGTCGATCTGCATATTCAACCGCTTGAACAAATCCGCGGCACGTCTATTTTGTTCCTTTTCGTCCAAAAACCATCCGTTGCGCTTGGTCGCTTCCCGACCGATGAACAGATTCTGTGCAACCGTAAGGTGCTCCATCATGTTCAACTCTTGGTGTACTATCGCTATTCCCGCGTCCAAGGCTTCCCGTGGACCTTGCGGATTGAACAGTTTTCCCATGAAATGGATTTCACCCGAGTCCTTCGGAAATATTCCGGTCAGCGCCTTCATGAGGGTCGATTTCCCAGCTCCGTTCTCACCGACCAGAGCATGGATCTCTCCTTCGCGCAACTCGAAGTCTACACCCTTGAGCGCATGGACGCCGGCGAATCGTTTGTCTATGTCTTTCATTGACAGCACTACGTTTCTCACAGCCGTCTCTCCTTGCATATATCCATGTTCACATGGGTTCGGCCAGATGTCAAGAAAAATTTGTAAACGTTTACACGAAAAGGGGGATGATACTATCTGTATATTGTATATGTTTTTACATATAGCTATAGATTTTCAGCTGTCAAATGGAATTTTCGCCATACCCATTCGATTCCAAAATTCTGTTCCCTGGGAGTGCTATACCGGGCTACCGGTCATTCCTGCAGGTAAACCTGGTCTTTGCCAGCAACTTTAGCCTTATAGAGGGCCTTGTCGGTGCGAGAGAGGAGGCTTTCCAAGGTGTCGTTCCCTTTCAATTCCGCAACCCCTACGCTGACCGTTACCATGAAGCTGGGGAATTCATCACTCCCGGCGATCCTGGACCGAAGTCGGTTCCCTATCGAAACACCTTCAGTACCGGAAGTCTTTGGCAGAACCAGGAGGAACTCATCACCTCCCCAACGTCCAAAAATATCGGTTGGCCTTTTCAAGGCGTTCACCACTTTGGTAAAATGGATCAGGGTTTCGTCTCCAGCAATATGTCCGTAGGTATCGTTTATATCCTTGAAGTTGTCCAGGTCGATCATCAATATCGAAAATGTTCCTCCATTACGCTTGCACGAGGCAAATTCCGCGAGAAGCTTTTGGTCGAGTTCCATCCTGTTGCTGATCCGGGTCAGATGGTCGAGCCGCGAGGAGTCCTTGAGATTCTGGTTATACTTGTTGACTACCCTGATGCTGATTATCAACGCCAGGACAGATGCTATGAGACCAATCAGGATTGTCCGTATAAGCATTACCCGCACAATCTGGAGGGAAACACTCTCATCTTGTTCCACGATGATGTACCATTTGATATTCGGAATATACCGGGAGGTCAAAAGCACCTTTCCACTCTCACCATCGTAGGAGGTATCAAGGGTGTCCTCTTTTGAAGCCAAGATGGAATCCGCAATCCTATCGATCCCAAGCGATGTGCGGATGTTTCGTTTCTCGATGATGTTCATATCCGAATGGGCTTGCACCAAGCCCGATTCATCGACCATGTAGACCACACGTCCATACGTCCTCTGGGTCTTCTGCAGAAGAGCCGCGATATTGGACATTTCCACACCCACGCCAACGACTCCGAGAAGTTCACCAGCAGAGCTTTCAACACGATAATTTATGAATACGGTAAGTTTTCCGGCACTCACTTCATCAGTATCGACATCGAGTTCAACACTTTCGCCGGAGTCGATAAAATCATAATACCAGATGTCATGTGCATTGGCAGTATCGATTTGCTTATGTACTCCCTGGTAGGTATAATAGCGCAAGGTCTTGGCCGAAACAAAGAATGCCGTATCGAACCCGTGTTCGAGACGTATGGCATCCAGATATCTCTCTATCCTTTTGGGATCGGCTTCACCATCCAGTATCCAATCGATCAAGAATGTATCCCGTGCCATCAGCGATGATGCGAGAAGCGGATCCTGCAACCTTGTGCTGATTTCCCAATCTATGAGATCACGAACCAATGGCAAGGAGGATGTGATCAATTCTTCACGGATCGAATCTCTTTGCACCACGTAATTGAGGAGACTGACCGCAATGAATGATGGAAGGAGCACCAACATGAGCAATATCGTCAACTTGTAGTGTTTCAACTCTTTTATCATATTTTTCGAGTATACCCCGGTTCATGCAAGGTCGCCATTACTTTCATCCGGATTTGTCACTGGTTCCTCCATGTATCCTGGAAAGCACCAATACAGGCGATGCGTAGGGGGCTAGCGAGCTGCGGTGGTTTCAACAACGCTTAGGTACGATTACCCAACGGATTGGGTAAGGTATCCACCTGTGCACACGCAGGTCGCCGGTCTACGATGTCCATGCAGATGTGTGCCCATCCGGTCCATCCAATGCATATGCCCCGTCTTGTTCTCCGCAACCGGTATGTCGGACAGGTCGAAGGAGTATTCGTATGCCAACCAGAAATACAATTGTTGCGGTGCTTGTCATCATCATCACCGTGTTGCTGATGGTAAGTTGTCCGGAACAACCTGAACGCACCTACACCATCACCTATCAACTCGACGGTGGCACCAATGCCGCCGACAATCCAT